>OGCI01000447.1_pt1 | contig 47929 bp, 52 predicted proteins | sample 1570021 | NCBI WGS metagenome assembly OGCI01 (sample SAMN06264664, study PRJEB24512) | hot springs metagenome | isolation source: Hot spring water | place: South Africa: Tshipise | collected 2015-06-21
TGTGGTGTTGGTGCGCGTGCCGGCCTACGCCATTCACTCGCACCCCGAAGCCAAAGACGTGGCGATCAACGCCATCTTAAAGCGCTACGCCCCTGCCCAGCGCATGGAGACGACCGAGGCCGGCGTGGAGAGGCCCCTCACCTACGACGGCAGCAACGCCGACGACCTGGCCGACTACCGGCCGGGCGCCCGCGCCGCCGCGGAGCGCGGCGTACGCTCGCCGCTGCAGGAGGCGGGCCTCACGAAGGCGGAGATCCGCGAGGCTTCCCGCGCGCTCGGGCTGCCGACCGCCGACCGGCCGGCCTCGGCCTGCCTGGCCTCCCGGATCCCGTACGGAACCGCGGTGACGGAGGAGATCCTTGGGCAAATCGAGCGGGCCGAGGCCGTCCTCGACGACGCGGGCTTCCGGCAGGTTCGCGTGCGCGCGCACGGGGACGTGGCCCGCATCGAGGTGGCGGAGGTCGAGATCCCGCGGCTTCTCGATCCGGCCTTGCGCGCGGACGTAGCGGCCAAGGTCCGCGCCTGCGGGTTTCGCCACGTCGCCCTCGACCTGCTGGGATACCGCAGCGGCAGTCTCAACGAGGGCATCGTTCCGGGTCGTGGCGGGAGCCGGTAAAAAGCCACAGGCCCGGCGGAGCCGGTCCGCCGGGCCCGAACGCCGTACGATCCGGTGTCGGTCAGTCCTTGAGATTTGCGAGCCGCCGACGGCGCGCCCACCCCACCGCCGCCAGCCCGAACAGCCCGAGCACCGCCGTCCCAGGCTCCGGAATGATGCTCGAGGACAACACGTAGGTCAGCCCCCGGTAATCGACAACATCGGGAGGCGGGGGCGGGCCCGAAGGCGGCCACGCATCGCTCAACCCGCCCTGCGGCGCCACCGGAATGCCCGGGGCCAGCGTGTACAAGGTGCCGGGTACGATGCTGGACGGCCCGGTGTAGGAGGCAAAGGGCATATTGATCACCGCGATGTACACATATCCGCTCTGCAACGTGTCGGGTGGCAACCCGTACGTGCTCTCGTTCAACTCGTCACCGCCGCCGTACCCTGTGATGCGCGCAACGCTCGTCCCGCCTATCGGGTGACTGTTGCGCGCCCCCAGGAAGATGTCCCCTCCCACTGGTACGGTCGGGTTGGCCGGATCGAATCCCGCGGTGGCGTCCGGCGACCAGAACGCCAGAAACAGGCTCGAGTTGGGCCAGGGAACCCCTCCCGGCAGAAAGAAAGTGCTGCCCGGGCTGTTCCACGAGATCCGGATCTCGGCGTTCGCCGCGGGGATGCACACGGCGACGCCAGCGAGAGCGCCCCAGAACCTTTTCATCAGAGACCTCTTCATGGATACGTGTAGTGCGCGTTCTTGGGCTCGTTCCAAACCTTGTTGGCCATGGAGCGGTACCAATAGGCCTCACCCACCTTGAGCTTGAAGTTCGGCGGGAGCCACCCGTCGCCCTCAACATACTCGGCAGATACGTAATTTGTTCCGGTGAACCGCAGGATGGTGTCCCCGTCGCTGGCGACGGTGTTCAACACGCTGTTGGTGATGTCCACCTCGACCGGATACGGAAACGAAACCAAGCGGTATCCGGCCGGCAGGTTGACCTGGGTATTCGTCGCCGAGGGGACTTCCCCGGTCAGATACAAATCGAATCCCACGGGGCTTCGCACCCAGAACCCCGCGCCGCGCCGGTAGAGATTGGTTCCCGGCAGCCAGCCGTCGCCCTCGACATATTCCTCGGCCTGGTAACTGGTACCGCTGAACAACAGCGCCACAGTCCCATCCGGGATGCCGTTCGTCCCGAGGATGTCCGCCACCCGGTTGGAGGTGTTCAGCGGCTCCAACTGGTAGCCGACCAGCGTCCATCGGTTGGCCGGAATGGCGACCTTGATCACGCCGACCGCGTTTCTGCTGAAGACGTTGGTCTGGGCCTCCGCCGCCGATAGGACGGCCGCCGCGATCATCGCCGCGATCGAGAGCTTTTTCATCCGCTCGATCCTCCGCTTTCTATACACATACTGGAGCAAGACTCTCGTCATGTCAACATGGCGTCCCGCGGTCCACACTCTACCTCGCCATGCTCCGACCTCGCAAGCTCTCGGGGCCGGATTTTTCTGGCCCATCGCCGGGCCCGCGTCAGCAGCGCCGGCGACGGCGGGGGAGGCCCGCCGCAAGCAGGGCCAGCCCGACAAGCCCCAACGTTCCGGGTTCGGGCACCACGGTCAGCGTCACGTCGTCCTCGTAACCTGACAGCGTGCCGTAGTTGATTTGGAACAAGTTGGCTCCCGCCGCGAAGGTCGTGTTGTCCGGCAGGCCGCCGAACGTCGAGGCGTCGATCGTCCCCCATCCGCTGATGATCGGGATGACCGCCCCCAGCGTCAGGGGGGTCGGCGCCAGCACCGACAACGTCGCCCCGTTCAGCTCCAGCTCGTACAACGGGCCCATCAGCAACTGGTCATACTGGCCCGCCAGCGTTCCCAGCACCTCCGCCACGTACGTCGCCCCAGATTGGAACGTCACGTCGCCCACCACCGTCAGCGCCCCCGGGCTGGTCCCCGGCTTCACGAACGACCCGCTCTCCGCGATCAGCCCGCCCGTCAGCGTGCCGTTCCCCTGCAGCGTCTGCCCCGCCGCCAGCCGCAGCGTCTGGTCTACCCGCGGGTTCACATTCAGCGTCGCCCCCGCGTCGATCTGGATCGTGTGGGCGTTGCGGATCGAGCCGGTGCCCGACAGCGCCAGCGTGCCGCTCATTACCCGCGCCAGCCCGCTGAAGCTGTTGCTCGCCAGCAGCGTCAGGGTCGCCGGGCCATCCTTCAGGATGCTCAGCGCCGCCGCCGGCGCGTCCGCCTCCGTCGGCGACCAGTACGTCCCATCCCGGATCGTCGCCGAGACCGTCGCGTTGGTGAACTGGCAGATCCGGAAGCTGCCCGGCTGCGTGCCCGCGTTCTCGATGAACGAGTTCGTCGTCAGGTCGCTGCCGAAGTAATCGCTCGTCACGTTGTCGGCCTTGCCGTCGGTGAACAGCGTGCCGATCGTCACCTGGCTGCCGAACGCCTGCAGGTGGGCGTCGTGCCGCAGTACGACCACCACGTTGGACGAGATCGCCGCCGTCGGCAGCCCGTCGTTATTTCCGAAGCGGACGAAGTGCTCCTTGTCGAAGTCCGGGCCCTGAGCGCCGGCGGACGTCCCCTGGCGGTTGCCGAGTTCGAGCGTGCCGGTCCATCCGGAGTTGTTGCCGCCGAGCGTCCACAGGACGTGCAAGTCGAGCTCCGGCGGCGCCTGCGCGCCCTTGTCCTGCGTATTCGGGCTGCCGCCCTGTTCGATCAGCGTGCGGATGCGCTTGTTGATGCCCGTGATACTGCCCTCCAGCCAAATGAACGTCCGTTCGTCGAACGTGTCGCCACCGTCCCCGCCCCGGTGAGTCAAGCTGTCGTCGCTGCGATGGAGCTGGAACTCGCGGTGGTTGCCGAAATTGTCGAAGCCCGTCAGATCGATATTGCCGGTGAAACGAATCGAGTCGTTGTGGTCGCTGCGGAACACCGACAGCCGGGTCGCGTCCGACTCGCCCAGCACCCTGATGTTCTGCGGAACGATCGTCGTCTTGGCGAGACTATCTTGCTCCGGCCGGACGCGGAACGCCACAAGGCCCCGGTTCGTGTTCGCGGCGATGCCGATGACGATATTCGACGCGTTCGGCGTGGGGAACGGGCCGCTGGTGACCATGTCCACGACGCCATCCTGCACGCGGATCTCGCCGGTGAACTCGGGGCTGAACTGGCGGATCAGCAAGGCGCCGTCGCCTTCTTTCACGATGCTGCCGGGGCCGAGTATGTAGCCGGCGTCCGTGTTGAGGTTGAAATCTTCGGCCTCCACAAACACCGTCGCGTCGCCGAGGAACCGAATGGGCGCATTCCACCGGCGGCTTTGGAAGTTGTCGTCGGGATTGAGGACCGCCAGCATCGCGCCGTGTTCCAGCGTCAGCCACTCGCGGATGTCCGCCGAGGAGTTCTCGCCCAGCCCGTTGGTGGGAATGTTGATGATCAGGCTGGCGCCGGAGCGCACGATGGTGCCGTCGAAGAACGAGCGCGATGTGCCGAAGACCTCGTTTGTCAGGTTGAAGCGGTCCACCTTCAGCACGCCGCCGCGGATGTCGATCGCGCCCTGGATCCAGTTACTGACCGAGGGCGTCCCGATCGTGAGGCTCGCCCCCACCTGAGTGCCCGGCCCGCTCTTGATGTAGTCGCCATGGCCGAGGTTCGGGAGGACCGCGCCGAAGAGATTCGTCTCGCTGTCGATGCGCCCGAAGTTGGTCACGGTCCGGCCGGCGTCCACCCAGATCTGGCCGCCGTCGCCGCCGACGACGATGTTGTTGCTGAACGACATGGTCTGCGTCAACCGCAGCACGCCGCCCCGCAGTTCGAACTGGTTGGTGGACTGCCCGAGCCGGGCGGGATCGTCGACCACCAGCACGCCGCCGTTCAGGAACACCCGGCCCGCAAACGGGTTGGCCCCGCTGAGCGTCGTGGTCGAGACGCCCGAATGCGTGAAGCTCACGGGTCCGGTGATCGCGGCCGAGATGTTGAACCCGTACGGAGAATAGTTGTGGAGGATCACCTCTCCCGACTGGCTGCCGAGGAAGCCGTTGGCGATGCCCTGCGGCCCGCCCAAGCCGTCCTCCGAACCCCGGGTCACCAAAATGCCGCCGTCGGCGACATTCAGCTGGTTGCCCCTGAGATTGAGGTTCATGAAGAGGTTCGTGTCGAACCGCAACGACCCGACCACGTCGGCGGGCCACAGCGTCGGGGAGCCATTCCGCACGTCCGTGTGATACCCGATTTTACCGTAGGCATCGATCGAGTAGCCCGTGAACGGCTCGATATGGACGCTGCCGCTTTGCGTCCTGGCCCACGTGAGCGACTCGAACGTCGTATTGCTGCTGAAGACGGCCCACGAACCGAGGCGGATGTTGGGCGTTTGGCCGAAGAGGAGCCCCGCCCCCCCGCCGAGCGTGGTGCCGTAGATCACGTGCACCGTGCCGCCGGTTTGGCGGGTCACGGTCGAGCCGGCGAAGTTGGCCACGTGCAACAAATTGGACTGGGTCGCGCCGGCGGGCCGCACGCGGAGCACGGAGTCGCCGGCCATGATCACGAGGTTGCTGTTGAGCATCTCCGTGGCAACCGATCCGTTCGCGCTGCCGTGGAACGTCAGGTCGCCGCCGGCCAGCACAAGTTGCGCACCGTTGTCGCGCGTGCGCCGCTGCGTGAGGTTGGCGGAGGAGCCGGGGCTGCGGTCGAGCACTAGTTCGCCGCCGAAGAGCATGAACCCGAAAATGTCGTTCGCCTCGCTTAGGAGGCATGGTCCGGCCCCTGAAGCCAGACCTGCCCGTCGCCGATTTTCACGAACCGCGAGGCGGCGTCACCGCGCAGCGACTGCACGATGTTTACCCGGCCGACGCTGGCGGTGCCGGCGGCCGAATTGTAGCCGTTGTGCGCGAAGAACCGGACGGCCCGATTCATCGTGATCCAGTTGTCCTCGGTTGAGGGACTCGGGTCGTTGAAGCTGTTGCCGATCGTCACCGTGGAGTCGAGGGGTCCGAAGTGCTCCAGGCCGATCGTCAGGGTGCTGTTCGTCTGGTCGGTCGTGGCCGTCCAGCGCTCGGCGTTGAACGACTGCCCGTTCCTCGTCAGCAGCAGCGTGACGCTGCCGCCGGCGTCGGTGCCGGGCCCGCCGAGCTGGAATCCGCTGTGGCCGTTGGCGAAGTTGGCGTTGGTCAGCGTCTCGGCGTCCCAAAACTCGCCCTTGCCCTGAGCCGGATCGCCGAGGAAGCGGATCGTGCCCTGCTCCGCGAAGAGCCGGCCGGTCGCCTTCCACGGGTTGTAGATGTTCACGGCCAGTTCGTCGCCGTAGCTGGCGAGGGCGGGGCCGTCGATCCGGACGCGCAGGATGGCGTTCTCGGTCGAGATGCGGTTGGTGATGTCGCCGACGGAGACGGCGTTGTGGGTGGCGCCGGTGGAGAGGAAGGGGCGCGCCTGGCCGCCGACGAAGATGTCGCCGACCGTGCCGCGGAGGTTCAGGATGCCGGCCGAGCTGCCCAGCGTCAGGCGGCTGGGATCGTTGAGCCAGATGTCCGCCGACGGCGTTGGCCCGTCCAGCGCGATGTCCCCGTTCATCGTCAGCGTGGGGTTCTGGCTGGCTTCGCCGACGACGAGCTGCGGCTCGTGGTGCGTCAGGCCGGTCGGGTCGGCCAGCCAGAGGCGGAGGTTTCCGTTCCAGACGTTGTGGTGGGACTCCGAGACCAGCGGGGCTCCTCCGCCGAACAACGGCATCACGACGATATCGGCGGGGTTATAGGAACCGCCCCCGTGGAGCCGGAGCCACCCGGTGCCGGTCAGGACGATCTCCGTGGCCGAGCCGAGCGCGGCGGGATCGCGCAGATACAGGGGCCCCTGCGGCACCGTCACGGCGCCCGCGATGTCGTTGGCCACGTCCAGCCACAACCCCGAGTCGCCGCTCTTGGTCAGCCCGTTCGCGGCCTCGATCCGACTGCGGATCAAGAGCGAATGACCGGATGCCAGATGCACGATCGCCTCGCGGTCGTTGTTCGCTCCGTCGAGGTCGAGGATGCCCCGCCACAGGTAGATGGCCCCGCCGGGATTGTCGTCGCCGGTGGCGCTCTGAGTGTCGCGGCCAACCAGCAGCATGCCGGACTCGAGCGTCAGCCGGCGGCCGCGGTCCAGCAGTATCGTCCGGCCCATCTCGTTGGCGGTGGCGCCGGTGAAGTTCGTGGCGATGCCGATACGCAGGGCGTTCCACGTCACGTCGCCGAGGATCCGGTTCTTGACCATGTTGAGGGAGCCCCCTGGCCCGTTGGTTGAGGCGTTGATAACCACCGTCGTCGCGCGGAACTGGATGTTGACGTTCGCGTCGGCCTGCGCGTCGGCCTGCGTGATGTTGAGGAAGTTGGTCGCGCGGCCGCCGAAATGGACCATCTCGTCGTCCCGCAGCGTCCGCAGCCGATTGCCCTCCATCGTCATGAATTCGTCGGCGCGGTTGGGGGCGATGGTGAGGGCGTCGGTGCCGCCGGAGGTCCACGGCGGCGAGGCGATGTCCCCCGCGTCGCCGCCGAACACGCCCAGGACCAGTTTCCGGTTGACCGCCCCGACCCCGCCCGAGCCGCCGACCTGCGCCAGCGAGGCGCCGCCGTCCAGCAGCGTGACCGTCAGCATGTTCGGTCCGGCGTTGGTCGCCAGCGCGCCCTGCCCGACGTTGCTGGCGTGAAAACTGACCACGCTGCCGGGATCGCGCACCAGCCGCGCCAGGCTCAGGGCGATCGGCTGGGGCGAGGTGTCGTCGGCGTCCAATTCGATCGCCAGCCAGCCGGCGCGGCCGGTCACGCTGCCGATCGTCTCCGAGGCGGGCTGGCTCGAATGGCCGCGGATTTCGAACCGGCCGTAGTTCTCGTTCAGGATCCACGCGGCGTCGTTTGATCCGGTCGGGCAGGTTCGTGAAGCTGTTGTCGAGGTAGATGCCGCCGTCGCGCAGGATACGAAACCCCTCCACCTGCGGCAACTGTCCGGCCATGCGCAGGCCGATGCTGCCGTAGCCGCCGCGGCCGGCGTCGAGCGCGCGGGCCAGCCAGATCTGGCCGCTGAAATCGTTGGTCGGGTTCACCAGCTTCGCTTCGGACGAACCGACCTTCGTGAAGCCGCCGGTGCCCGAGAACGGGCCGGCGAAGACGTGCTGCCGGACCGACGAGGTCAAGCCGGCGAACGCGCCGGTCTCGTTCCACAGGAACGATTCGTTCGCGCCGCCGTTGAACGTGAACGAGCCGGTGAAGAGGGCCTGATGATTGGTCCAGTTGGCGCGGAGGGCGGAGGGGGTGGCGCCCAGCGCGCGCGAGAAGGTCTGGAACGCGCCGCGGTTGACGACGACGTTGAAGGTCTGGTGATCACGCCGGCCGCGTTGGTGTTGTTGTCGCCGATGATCTGGAAAAAGGGCCACTGCGTGCGGTCCCTGACCGTCCCCTCGCCGATGTTGGTCGTCGCCCAGCCGGGATTGAGCGGATGCGCTTCCCCGCGGTCAACGACGCCCGGCGCCACCCCGATGACGATGGTGCCGATCGAGGGGCGGACGAGGGGGTTCCCCTCGCGGACAGTGCCGCTGTCCATGTACAGCTCCACGACGCCGTCGCGCACGATGAAGTTGTTCACGTTGGTGACGATCCGGCGCAATATCAGATTGCCGTCCTCGGCCTTGACGACGTCGTAGCCGCGGCCGTCCAGTTCCCGGCTGCCGCCGGTGAAGGCCTGGTTGGTCGCCCCACCATGGAACGTCAAGCTATGGAAGCTGTCGATGTACAGCCCATCAGGATCCGTCACCCGGATGCCCACGTTGATCGTGTCGCTGCCGGTGCCGATGTTGAAGTTGTTCGTCGTCTGGCGAATGTGGTTGTCGCCGGAACCGTGCGAGAGGAGAGCCATCCGTCCGTCGCCGGTGTCGAACGTCAGCCACCGGCTGACCGTGTCGCTCGGTCCGCGGATGTGCGTTGCCGTCCCGCGGTCGGTGTCGCCGAAAAACAGGAAGCCGAGCGCCACGTCCACGTCCTGCGTGAAGACCGCCGACGAGCCCGTCAGTCCGCCGCCAAGGTTGTTGTTGCCGGTCAGCCACGCCCAGTGGCCGACGCCGTTGGCAATGGCGTTGTTGCTCCACATGGAAGCGATGCTCCACACGCCGCCAAAGGTGGTGGCCCAGTAGCCGGTGACCTGCGCGCCGGCGGTCGCGGCGCACAACCCGAGCAGGATCGCGGAAACGCGAAGCGGCCCTTCGCTTCACCTGAAGCCGATCGTTGTTCTCATCGCATCGTCTCCATAGTGCTGTCACCACTGTAGACGTATTATGGACGGCACAAAAGATTGGTCAATAGGCTTTCCGAAAAATTCAGAGAGATTTTTTACACACTCGCTTGATGACAAATCGATTACGTATCGCATGCACCGTCGGATCGATGTTCCGTCTGGGAAAAACGGCTGGAACGAGCTCGAGCCCGACTGGTCTTTCGGTGCCTCGTGCAGGAGGTGACCTTACAGCGAACAGCCAGCGGCATCAACGGCGGCTTACAACGGGCGCGCGGTTGCCCCAGCGCCGCAGCGCGGGTATTAATGGAGCCGCGCGGCGCATCCGCGCGATAACCACCATGGCAACAACGCCCAGGTTCTTCAACACGCTGACCCGCGCGACGGAGCCGTTCGAGCCCTCCGACGGCCGCACCGTGCGGATGTACACCTGCGGCCCGACGGTGCACGACTTCGCCCACATCGGGAACTTCCGCGCCTACGTGTTCGAGGACCTGCTGCGCCGGTTCCTCCGGTTTCACGGGTGGGCGGTGCGGCAGGTGATGAACCTGACGGACGTGGACGACAAGACGATCCGCAAGTCGCGCGCGGCGGGCGTGCCACTGCGGGAATACACGCGGCGTTTCGCAGACGCGTTCTTTGCCGACCTCGACGCGCTGCGGATCGAACGGGCCGAGCACTATCCGGCGGCGACGGAGCACGTGCCGGAGATGATCGCGCTGATCGCGCGGCTGATGGAGAAGGGGTTCGCCTATCGCTCGGACGATGGCTCCGTCTACTTCCGGATCGAACGGTTTCCGGCCTACGGACGGCTGTCGCGGCTGGACCTGGCGGGGCTGAAGCCCGGAGCCCGGGTCGCGCAGGACGAGTACGAGAAAGAACACGTGGGCGACTTCGCCCTGTGGAAGGCGTGGGATGAGGCGGACGGGGAGGTCGCGTGGGACTCGCCCTGGGGGCGAGGCCGGCCGGGGTGGCACATCGAGTGCTCGGCGATGAGCATGCGCTACCTGGGCGAGAGCTTCGACATCCACACCGGCGGCCAGGACAACATCTTCCCGCACCACGAGGACGAGATCGCCCAGAGCGAGGCGGCGACGGGCCGCCCGCTCGCGCGCTTCTGGCTGCACTGCGCGCACCTGGTGGTGGAGGGGCAGAAGATGTCGAAGACGCTGGGCAATTTTTACACGCTGCGCGACGTGCTGGAGCGGGGCTGGACGGGGAGGGAGACGCGGTACGTGCTGCTGGCAACGCACTACCGGCAGAACCTGAACTTCACATTCGAGTCATTGGGAGCGGCGAGGTCGGCGCTGGAGCGGCTGGACGGGTTCCGGGAGCGGCTGGAGGAGGTGGCCGGCGGAGCGGCGGCGGGGGCGCCGCCGGCGTGGGCGGCGGAAGCGCAGAAGGCGTTCCACGACGCGCTGGCGGACGACCTGAACATCTCTGGGGCGCTGGCCGCGTTGTTCGATCTGGTGCGGGACGGCCACCGGGCGATGGATGCCGGCCGGCTGGCGCCGCCGGAGGCGGGCGCAGTGCTGGCCATGCTGCGGGAGTGGGACCGGGTGTTGGCCGTGCTGACGCCGGAGACGGACGGACCGCCGACGGAGGTCGTGGACATGGCGCGGCTGCGGGAGGAGGCGCGGCGCGCACGCAACTGGGGCGAGGCGGACCGGCTGCGCGCCGGGATCGCGGCGCTCGGCTGGGAGGTGCAGGACACGCCAGGCGGGCCGAAGCTGCGGAGGAAATGAGGGCGCCATGCGCGGCCGGCTCATCAGCTTCGAGGGCCCCGATGGGGGGGGCAAGACGACGCAGGCGCGCCGGCTCGTCGCGCGGTTGGAACGGCGGGGGCTCGGGGTCGTGTACACCCGGGAGCCCGGCGGGACGGCGGCGGGCGAGGCGATCCGGCGAATTTTGCAGCACGAGGAATTCCCCGAGCCGCTGTGCGCGGAAGCGGAGGTGTTGCTGTTCGCCGCCAGCCGGGCGCAGCTAGTTCGCCGCGTGATCCGCCCCGCGCTCGAGGGGGGGCTGTGGGTCGTCGCCGACCGCTTTCTCGATTCGACGACGGTCTACCAGGGCCACGCCCGAGGCCTCGGAGTGGAGGCGGTGGAGGCACTGCACCGAATCGCGGTTGGCGACACGCGGCCGGACCTGACGCTGATCCTTGACTCGGGTCCGTTCGAGGCGGCGCTGCGGCTGCGCCGACGGCAGGCCGGAGGCGGGGAGGCGCCCGACCGGCTCGAGCGCGAAGACGCCGCGTTTCACGAGCGGGTGCGGGAGGGGTACCGGGAGCTGGCGCGGCGGGAGCCGCAGCGCTGCCGGTGGATCGACACCTCGGCGCCGGCGGAGACGGTCGAGGCGGCGATCTGGGCGGAGGTGGAGCGTGCCGGCTGGCTCTGAGGCGGCGGCCGCGCAGGCGGTGGAGCCACTGCGGCGGGCCGCGGCGGCCGGACGGCTGGCGCACGCGTTGCTCATCGTTGGACCGCCCCGCGGCCAGGGGCTGGCGGCGGCGGAACGCATTCTCCAGATGGTCTTTTGCCAGACACCGGCCGGCGCCTGCGGCGAGTGCCGCGGATGCCGGCTGGTGCAGCGGCATGTTCATCCGGACGTGCGCTGGCTGGAGCCGACCAGCGTCAGCCGGCAGATCACGATCGGCGACGCCGCCAATCCGGAGGGCGACCCCGGCATCCGGTTCGGCCTTCTTCAACCGCTGAACAGATCGGCCATCGAGGGCGGATGGAAGGCGGGTGTACTCCTGGCCGCGGATCGTTTGACGCCGGCGGCCGCCAACGCGTTGTTGAAGACGCTGGAGGAGCCGCCGCCCCAGACGCTGCTGGTATTGGTCACCGATGAACCCCAACGGCTGCCGGCGACGATCCGCTCGCGCTGCCAAGAAATCGTCGTGCGCCGCGGCGTGGAGTCGGCCCCCGAACCCTGGCGCTCGCGCTGGCTGGACTTGCTGGCCGCCGCGGACGACGCCGGCGGGCCGCTGGGCGGGCTGGCCGCCGCCGCGCGTCTGTCCGCCCTGTGGGACGAGATCGAAACGGCGGCCCCGGAGTCGGAGGAAGGACCGGAACCGGCCGACGCGGACGTAGTCCGGGCGCGTCGCCGGGCGGCCTTTCTTGAGATCCGCCGGCTGCTGATCCAGGAGTGGCTGGGGTGGGAGCGGGACGTGCTCGCCGTGAGTCTCGGCGCGCCGACGGAGATGCTGCGCAACGCCGACCGTCTCGACGCGTTGCGCCGCGCCGCCGCCGTCCGCCCCCCCGCCGCCGTGTTCGACCGCATCCGCCGGATCGGGCGGATGGAGCGGAGGCTGGCGCTCAACTTCCCGCACGCCTCAGCCTTGGCGGCGGCGCTTCGCGGCGGCGCGGACGAAACCGGCCCGCGCACCTCAGGCGATTGACCCGAACTCGAAAGCGCAGGGGTTCAACGCAACGCAGGACTGGCGCAAGCCGAAGGGCGGGGCATGCAGCGCCTCCCAGGCCGCGGTTCAGACCCAGAACGGCCGCTCCCCTCCCCGCGGCGTCTGACCTCGCATCCTGCCGCCTTCGTGGCCGTTGGTCGGAGGCCCCATCCCGCCGACGCGCCGCCGGGACCGGAATCGCGCGCGGTTCAGCCGGAGGACGAGGAGGGACGCGCTTCCTCGGCGGATGCGGGGGTGGCCGGAGCGGGCTGCTGGACCCACTCGAGGATCGCCATCGGTGCGCCGTCGGAACCGCGTTTTCCGGGGAGCTTAACGATCCGCGTGTAGCCGCCGGGCCGCGCCGCCATGGCCGGGGCAATGCGCTGGAAGAGGTCGCGGACCGGCTCCTTCTGCCGCAAAACCGCCAAGGCGTGCCGCCGGGCGGCGAGGGTCCCCTCCCTGGCCAACGTGACCATGCGCTCGGCCAGCCGCCGGGAGGCGCGCGCCTTCGCCAGCGTCGTGCGAATGCGCCCGTGGCGGATCAAGCTGCACACCTGGGCGGACAGCATCGCATTGCGGTGCGCCATGGTGCGCCCGAGCTTGACCGTGGTCTTTCGGTGGCGCATGGGATCAACCCTCCGACCCGGCCTTTGTGTCCGGCCCGACCGCCCGGGCCTTCTCGGCGGCGGCGCGCTCCTCCGGCGTCGGCAGCAGATCGGGGTCGAACGACATGCCGAGCGACAGCCCCAGCTCCTGAAGCTTCTGCTTGATCTCGTTCAGCGACTTCTTGCCGAAGTTGCGGAACTTCAGCAGCTCGGCCTCGCTGCGCTGGACGAGGTCGCCGACGGTCGTGATGTTCGCGTTGTTGAGGCAGTTGACGGCGCGGACGCTCATCTCGATGTCGTTGACGCTGGTGGCCAGCTTGCGGCGCAGCTCCTCGCGCTGGGCATCCACCTGTCTCTCCGCCTGCTCGAACTGGATCAAGTCGCGGTCGTAATGGACGAAGACATCCAGGTGGTGCCGGAGGATGGCGGCGCTGGTCGTGAGAGCCTCCTCGGGCTCAACGCGTCCGTCGGTCCAGATCTCGATCACCAGTCGGTCGTAATCCGTACGCCGGCCGACGCGACAGTTTTCGACGGAGTATTTGACGCGGCGGACGGGGGAGAAGAGGCAGTCCATCGGGATCACGCCGATCTCCTGGTCCGGCTTCTTGTTCCACTCGGCCGGCCGGTAGCCGCGACCGATGCAGACCTCCATCTCCAGCTCCAGCTTGCCGTCGGGGGCGAGGGTGGCGATGTGGTGGTCGCGGTTGAGGATCTCCACCATCGCATCGCCGGCAATGTCGCCAGCGGTGACCTCGCCGGGCCCCTTCTTCGACAGCCGGAGACGGCGGGGTTCGCGGCTGAACATCTTCAGCCGGACGCCCTTGAGGTTGAGCACGATGTCGGTCACGTCTTCGACGATGCCGGGCAGGCTGCAGAATTCGTGCATGGCGCCCTCGATGCGGACCGACGAGATCGCGGCCCCCTCAATGGACGACAGCAGCACGCGGCGCAGCGAATTGCCCAACGTGCGGCCGTACCCGGCCTCGAAGGGTTCGGCGACGTAGCGGGCGTAATGTTGGGACGGGTCCGTCTCGACGGCCGTCACCGCCTTCGGCATCTCGAATCTCGCCATTCGGATCGGCATGGTCGGATCTCCCACGGCCGGACGTCACCCGGCCCGTATGGTGGGGGCCGCCGGCGGGCCGGCGGCCGCCGCGGATCACTTCGAATACAACTCCACGACCTGCTGCTCGTTGACGACGGGGGCGATTTCCTCCCGGCTCGGCACCGCCAGCACCTCGCCGCGCAGCCCCTCCCGGTCCAGCTTCAACCACGGGGACACCGGCGCGCCGCGGGACATCTCGTCGGCCCGCTCGAGTTGGAATTTGGCCAGATCTCGGCTGGAGGGTCGGTCGCGGACCTGGACGACGTCGCCGGGGCGCAGTTGCATGGAAGGGATGTTGACGACACGACCGTTGACCGTGACGTGCCCGTGGGTGACGAACTGGCGGGCGGCGCGCTGGGAGGTGGCGAAGCCGAGGCGCCGGACGACGGTGTCGAGGCGCAGCTCGAGGCGCTGAAGGAGGGCCACGCCGGTCTCGCCGCGTTTCTTCCGCGCCTTCTGGAAAAAGACGCGGAACTGCTCCTCCTGCATGCCGTACATCGAGCGCAGCCGCTGCTTTTCCCGGAGCTGCGTGCCGTAGTCCGATAGCTTGCGGCGCCGGGCGCCGTGCATCCCGGGCGGGTTGGTGCCCTTTTGAACGGGGCACTTGGCCATGAAGCATCGGGCGCCCTTGAGAAAGAGCTGCATGCCCTCGCGCCGGCACCGCCGGCACACCGGACCCAGGTATCTGCCCATCGTGCCTTCTCCCTCGGCGCGTCAGACGCGGCGCCGCTTCGGCGGGCGGCAGCCGTTGTGGGGAATCGGGGTGACATCGCGGATCGCGGTCACCATCAAGCCCGCCGCCTGGACGGCCCGGATGGCCGACTCCCGACCGGCGCCGGGGCCCTGCACGCAGATTTCGACCTCGCGCATGCCGACGTTGGCCATCGCCGCGCGCGCCGCCTCCTGCGCAACGACGGTGGCGGCGTAGGCGGTGCTCTTGCGGGAGCCCTTGAAGCCGCAGCGGCCTGCGGAGCTCCACGCGACGACGGCGCCGCGCGGATCGGTGATGGTCACGATCGTGTTGTTGAAGGACGCCCGGATGTACACGATGCCCACCGGGACATGGCGGCCGCCCTTGGCACGGCCCTTGCGGACCTTGGGGGCCTCGGCCTCCTCGCCCGCAGCGGGGGCGGCGGTCGTTTCGGCGGCGTCGGGGGCCGGTCCGGGCGGGGTGTCCTTCCTGGTCTTGTCGTCAACCATGTCTGCGATGTCCTCCTGTGGCGGAACGCCGGGTGGCCGCCTACTTGGCGGCCTTCAGCGAGGCCCTGGCCTCCTTGCTCCGGACGGCGCCGACCGTTTTGCGCGGCCCCTTCCTGGTGCGGGCGTTGGTCTTCGTGCGTTGCCCGCGCACCGGCAGACCGCGCCGGTGGCGCTGGCCGCGGTACGAGTTGATCGCAATCAGCCGCCGGATGTTCTGCTGAACGTCGCGACGCAGGTCGCCCTCCAGGCGGTAGGCCTGGAGCGCCTCGGAAATGCGCGTAATCTCCTGGTCGGTCAGCGCGTCGGCCTTCTTGCCGACGTCCACCCCGGCCTTCGCGCACACCTCGCAGGCCCGCGTCGGCCCGATCCCGTGGATGTATCTCAACGCGTATTCGATCCGCTTGCGCCCCGGGAGGTCCACCCCGATCACTCGTGGCATCGCCGCGCCTCCTTTCTCATCCCTGCCGCTGCTTGTGCCGCGGGTTGATGCAGATCACGCGGACCACGCCGCGCCGGCGGACCACCTTGCACCGCTCGCAAATCTTCCGCACCGAACTGCGCACCTTCATGATTGCACCGCCTCGCCGGCCGGCCGGATCCGGCCCTTCGACATGTCGCACGGCGACATCTCGACCCGGATGCGCTCCCCCGGACACAGGGGCCGCGCATCGGCCGCGCACGCGAAGAAGGCCACGAACTCGTGGCCGTTCCGGAGCCGCGCCCGGAAAGCCCGCGAGCTTATCACATCCACCACCTCGGCGTCCAGTTCAAACCACGTCGGGTCCATCGCGCTCCGTCAACACCTCGGCCGCGTCGCGGCCGACGACCAACGTATGCTCCGCGTGGGCGGACCGGCCGCCGTCGCAGGTCCGGACGGTCCACCCGTCGGGGTCCACGCGCACCTCCGAGCCGCGCTCGTTCACCATCGGCTCGATCGCCAGCGTCATCCCCGCGCACAGCCGCGGCCCCTGCCCCGGTTCGCCGAAGTTAGGCACCTGCGGCTCCTCGTGCAGACCGCGGCCGATGCCGTGGCCCACAAACTCCCGCACGACCGAAAATCCGGCCGCCTCGACCGTCCGCTGTACCGCCGCGGACAGGTCGCCGACATGCGCGCCCTCGACCGCTCGGGCGACGGCCGCCGCCAGGGCGTCCTCCGCCGCGCGGATCAGGCGCAGCGCCGTCGGGTCGCCGGCGCCGGCGACGACCGTGCGGGCCGTGTCGCCGTACCAGCCGCCCAGCAGCACGCCGCAGTCGATGCTCACGACGTCGCCGGCCGCGATCGTCCGGTCCCCAGGAATGCCGTGGACGACCTCGTCGTTGACCGACACGCAGATGTGCGCCGGGTAGCCGCGGTAGCCGAAAAACGCGCTCACGGCACCGGCCCGCGCCATCTCTTCGCGGGCCGCCTCCTCCAGCTCACGGGTGGTCGCCCCCGGCCGCACGCGCCGACAGACGGCCTCGAGCACCCGCGCCGCCACCCGGCCGCTGGTCCGCATCGCCGCGATCTCCGCCGCCGTCTTGATGGCGATCTTCACATCGCCGCCGGCAGGTGGGCCGCGATCTGGTCGCGGGTGGCCTCGACGGCGCCGGCCGCGTCCACCACGTGCAGCAGCCCGCGCGCGCGGTAGAAGCCGATCAGCTCCTCGGTCTGCCGCTGGTAGACGTCCAGGCGGTTGGCGACCGTCGCCTCGTTGTCGTCGGGCCGTTGATAGGTCGGCCCGCCGCAGCGGTCGCAGACGCCCTCGACCCGCGTGGGCATGTTGCGCACATGGAACACGGCCCCGCACTGCCGGCAAACCCGCCGGCCGGCCAGCCGGTCGATCAGCACCTCGCGCGGCACCTCGAGCAGGAAGACGCCGTCCACGCGCGCGCCAAAGGCGGCCAGCAGCCGGTCCAGGCCCTCGGCCTGGGCGCGGGTGCGCGGGAACCCGTCGAAGAGGTAGCGGACGTCCCCGTCGGCGGCCAGCCGCTCGCGGACGAGCCCGAGGATGACGTCGTCGGGGACCAGCTCGCCCTTTTCCATGTAGGCCTTGGCCTGGAGCCCGACAGGCGAGCCGGCCTTGACCGCCTCGCGGAGCATGTCGCCCGTCGAGACGTGGCGCCAGCCGTTGGCGCCGGTCAGCAGCGCCGCGACGGTGCCCTTGCCCGCCCCCGGCGCGCCCAGCAGGATGATCATGTTCATCGGCCTCGGAACCTCCGTCGCTCACCGCCGCCCGCGCAGCTTGCCCTTCTTCAGGAACCCGTCGTAGTGGCGCGTCAACAGGTGCGCCTCGACCTGGCGCATCGTGTCGAGCATCACCCCGACGACGATCAGCAGGCTCGTGCCGCCGAAAAAGGAAGCGACGATCCACGGGATGCCCAAATGCTTCTGCATGATCGTCGGCAGCACCGCGATCGCCGTCAGAAACACCGCCCCCGCCAGCGTGATGCGGCTCATCGTGTGATCCAGGAACTCGGCCGTCGGCGTGCCGGGCCGGATGCCGGGCACGTAGCCGCCGTACTTCTTCAGGTCGTCGGCGATGCGGACGGGGTTGAATTGGGTCGCGACCCAGAAATAGGAGAAGAACAGGATCATCAGCGCGTACAGGATCATGTACGGGCCGGTGCCGTAGTCGATCGAGGCGCCGAGGTCGCGGGCCCACTGCCAGGGGACCGCCTTCAGGAGGCGCGGCGGGAAGAGGAGAATGGACTGGGCGAAGATGATCGGCATTACGCCCGCGTAGTTGACCCGCAGCGGCATGTAGGTGCTCTGGCCGCCGTAGACCTTGCGGCCGACGACGCGCTTGGCGTACTGGACCGGCACTTTCCGCTGCGCCTGGGTCACGGCCACCGTGCCGGCGATCACCAGGAAGATCATCACCAGCATCAGCAGCAGGTGAAACGGCGTGAACTGGCGCTCGTCCCCGATCGGCTGGAACATCCGCATCGTCTGCGCGACCGCGCCGGGCAGCCGACTGATGATGTTGATCGTGATGATCAGCGAGATCCCGTTCCCGATGCCCCGCGCCGTGATCTGCTCGCCCAGCCACATCTGGATCATCGTGCCGGTCATCATCGTCAGCACCGCCAGCGCCACGAACCCGAAGTGGGACTCCATATGGACGATCGGCCGGCTGAGGCCCAACGCACCGGGGTGCAGCAGCGCCCCCGCCAAGGCCCCGCCCTGAACAACGCAGAGCGCGACGGTGAGGTACCGGGTGTACTGGGTCAGCTTCTGGCGGCCGGCCTCGCCCTCCCGAACTAGCCGTTCCAGGGCCGGGATGACGGCGGTCATGAGTTGGAGAATGATCGAGGCGCTGATGTAGGGCATGATGCCCAACGCCCCGACGGCGCAGCGGTCCATCGCGCCGCCGGTGAACAGGTCGTAGAGGCCGAGGAACCCGCCGCCCGCCTGGCGCTGGACCTCGGCGATCACCTCGCGCAGCGCGTTGTAGTCGACGCCGGGAACCGGCACGCTCGCGGTGATCCGAACCGCGAAGATCAGCCCGAGCGTGAAGAGGATGCGCTCCCGCAGCTCCTGGATCTTGAACGAGTTGACGAAGGCCGACAGCATGCGCCGGCTCCCTCAGCCCAGAAGCTCCGCCACGCCGCCGGCGGCCTCGATCTTGGCCTTCGCGGCCACGCTGAAGGCGTGGGCGCGCACAGTCAACCGGCGGGCCAGTTCGCCGCCGCCGAGGACTTTCACGCGCAAGTCGGCCGGACCGCGGACGAGCCTGCGCTCGCGCATCGCGGCCACGTCCGCCACCGCCCCGTCCTCGAACACCGAGAGGGCCCCGACGTTGACGGGCCGGTACTCGACGCGCGTCGGAGAGTTGAACCCGACCTTGGGCAGACGGCGGATCAGCGGCATCTGCCCCCCCTCGAAGCGGAGTCGGCGGCCGCTGCCGGCGCGCGAATGCTGCCCTTTGTGCCCGCGTCCGGAGGTTTTCCCGAGGCCGGAGGATTCCCCGCGCCCGACGCGGGTTCGGCGGGTCTTCGATCCCGGGGTGTTCCGAAGTTCGTGGAGTCTCATGGCGTCACCGCCTCGAGCTCCGTCCCGCTCCGCAGGCGGCGGAGTTCCTCGGGGGTCTGGAGCTGTTTGAGGGCCTCGATCGCGGCTCGCGTCACGTTGAGCGCACTGTCGCTGCCGAGCGACTTGGCCAGCGCGTCGCGCACGCCGGCCAGCTCGAGCACCGCGCGCACGGCGCCGCCGGCGATGATGCCGGTGCCGGGCGAGGCGGGCTTGAGCAGGACATGGGCGCCGGCGAACCGGCCCTCGACCTCGTGAGGGATCGTACGTTCGCGCAGCGGCACGGTCATCATCGACCGCCGGGCCGCCTCGCCGCCCTTGCGGATGGCGTCGGCCACCTCGTTGGCCTTGCCCAGCGCGAAGCCGACTCGACCCTCGCGGTCGCCGACCACCACCAGCGCGCTGAAACTGAAGCGGCGGCCCCCCTTGACGACCTTGGCGCACCGGTTGATGAAGACCACCCGTTCACCGAGGCTGTCGCCCTCATCCTGTCGGAGCCCCTTTTCGCTCTCATAGCGTCGTGCGCTCATCGGATCCCTCCTACAATTCCAGCCCGGCCTCGCGCGCCGCGTCGGCGAGGGCGCGGACCCGGCCGCCGTAGCGGAATCCGCCGCGGTCGAAGACCACTCGGGTGATCCCCGCCGCCCGCGCGGCCTCGGCGGCGGCCCGGCCGATCCGCCGCGCCGCCTCGACCGTGACGCGGCCCGCCAACGCGGCCAGCTCGCCGCCCAACGTCGAGACGGCGGCCAGGGTGCGGCCGAGGTCGTCGTCGATGAACTGCACCGTCGCATGCCGATGGCTGAAGTGCACCGCCATCCGCGGGCGCTCCGCGGTGCCGGCGACGCGCTGGCGCAGCCGGCGGTGCCGGCGCGCCCGATAATCCGCCCGTGTCTTCAATTTCATGCCCGTTCCTACGCCACGGTCTTGCCGGCCTTCCTGCGCACGACCTCGCCCTTATAGCGCAGGCCCTTGCCCTTGTACGGCTCGGCCCGGTAGAAGTCGCGCAGGCGTGCGGCCACGTCCCCGACCAGACTCTTGGAGCAGCCGCTGATCTTCAGGGTCGTCGCGTCCGGCGCCTCGACCTTCACACCCGCGGGCACCTCGAACCGCACGGGGTGCGAATAGCCCAGGGTCAGGATCACCGTCTGCCCCTGCACCACGGCCTTGTAGCCGACGCCCTGGATCTCCAGTTCCTTCATGTAGCCCTGGCTGACGCCGACGACCATGCCGCGCAGCAACGACCAGGTGGTCCCCTGCAGGCGCCGCTGCGCCGCGCTGTCGTCCCGCCGGTGGACGACCAGGCCTCCGGGCGCCAGTTCCGCGCGCATTCCGTCGGCCATCCCCCAGGCCAGCTCCCCGCGGGGGCCTTTCACCGCCACGCGCGCACCGTCGATGACGACGGTCACGCCAGCGGGAACGGGAATCGGTTTCTTGGCCAGTCGCGACATGGTTGCACTCCTGTGGGGGTCACCAGACGTGGCAGATGACTTCGCCGCCCACCCGCCGGCGGCGGGCCTCCCGGTCGGTCATCAGCCCCTGGGACGTGGTGAGGATCGCCACCCCTGTGCCGCTGCGGACGCGGCGCAGCGCGTCCTCGGCAACGTAGCGCCGGCAGCCGGGCTTGCTGACGCGGCGCAGGCCGCGGATCACCGGCTGGCGGTCCGGGCCGGCGGGCCGGTCGTATTTCAGCCCAACGCGGAGGAGGCGGCGGGGTGGATCGCCTTCGACCGCCACGCCGGCCAGAAACCCCTCGCGCACGAGCACACGGCAGAGCTTCTCCTTCATCCGAGAATACGGCACGTCCACCGCGTCGAGACGCGCATGGAGGCCGTTGCGGATCCGGGTGAGCAGGTCGGCCAGGGGGTCGTTCAAGCTCATCTTCGTCCTCCGCTCCGCCTCACCAGCTGGCCTTGATCACACCCGGCAGCCGCCCGGCCTGGGCGAGTTCGCGCACGCAGATGCGGCACATCCGGAACCGGCGCATGTAGGCGTGCCGGCGCCCGCAACGCTCGCAGCGGTGGTAGGCGCGCGCCGAGAATTTCGGCTTCCGTTTCTGTTTGGCTTCCCATGCCTTGGTCGCCACGACCGTCCCTTTCCTATTTCGCGAACGGCATGCCGAGCCGCGTCAGCAGGTCCCGCGCCTCGTCGTCGCGGCCGGCGTTCGTGACCACGGTGACGTCCATGCCCTGGACCTTCTTCACGTGGTCGGGGTTGATCTCGGGAAAGATGGTCTGCTCGCGCAGCCCCAACGAGAAGTTGCCGCGCCCGTCGAAGCTGCGCGGGGAAACGCCGCGGAAATCGCGAATGCGCGGTAGCCCGGCGAAAATCAAGCGGTGGAGAAACTCGTACATCCGGTCGCCGCGCAACGTGACCTTGGCCCCGATCGGCATGCCGGCGCGCAACCGGAAGTTCGAGATGCTCTTCCGGGCGTGGGTGACCATCGGCCGCTGGCCCGTGATGCGGGCCAGGTCCTCGGCGAGGGCCTTCATCGTGTCGCGATCGGTGTCGGCGTCGAACCCCATGTTGACGACGATCTTCACCAGCCGCGGCACCCGCAACGGATTGGCGATGCCCCGCTCCTTCTGGATCTCGGGCACAATCCGCGTCCGGTACAATTCCTTTAGATAAGCCGGCATGGCGCCTCCGCTCACTTCGCCCCGGCGGGCCGCTTGCGCGCCGGATCATGGCGCCGGAGCTTGCACAACGGCACCGGCGCCTCGACGGTGGCGATGATGCCCTGCGGATGCTCTTGCGACCTCCGGCGGTGCCGCTTAACCAGGTTGATCCCCTCCACCACGGCCCGCCCTTCGTCGGGCATGACCCGGAGGACCTTTCCCGTCCGCCCCTTGTCGTCGCCGGAGATCACGTAGACGACGTCGCCCCGCTTGAACGGCGGGCGGACCCGGACGGTCGGCTGTTTGCGCCGTCGCTTCATCTCACACCACCTCCGGGGCCAGCGACACGATCTTCATGAAGTTCTTTTCCCGCAGCTCCCGCGCCACCGGGCCGAAGATCCGCGTGCCGCGGGGGTTGAGCTGGTCGTCGACGAGGACAACGGCGTTGGCGTCGAACCGCACCGACGAGCCGTCGGGCCGGCGGATCGGCTGGCGCGTCCGCACGACGACCGCCTTGACGACCTCGCCCTTGCGCACCATGCTGCCCGGCGACGCCTCCTTGATGGTGACGCGGATCAGGTCCCCGACGCGGGCGTAGTCCCGCACGTGACCGAGCACCCGGATGCACTGCGCGCGCTGCGCGCCCGTGTTGTCGGCCACCTCCATCGTCGTTCGAAGTCCGATCATGTCCCGCCTCCCGGAGCCCCGGGCGCGCGGCGGACGATCTCCACCAGCCGCCAGCGTTTCAGCCGACTCAGCGGTCGGGCTTCGACGATCCGCACCCAATCGCCCACCCGCGCATCGTTCCGTTCGTCGTGCGCGTAGAACTTCGTATACGCCCGCAGCTCCTTGCCGTAGCGCGGATGGCGGTAGCGGCGCTCGACGCGGACCACGACGGTCTTGTCCATCCGATCGCTGACGACCTCGCCGATCCGAACCTTCCGACGCCCGCGGACGGGCTTCTGCAACGCCGTGTCCGTCATGCTTTCGCGATCCTCCGCTCCGTTTGAACCGTCAGCATCCGCGCGATGTCGCGGCGAAGCTGCCGCACGCGCGCCGGGTTCTCCAGGTGCCCGACGGACTGCTGCACCCGCAGCTGGAACAGTTCCCGGCGCGCCTGGTCGAGTTGCGCCCGCAGCTCGTCATCCGTCCACTCCCGAACGTCCCGCGCTTTCATCGACGTCCCCCTCCCTTAGCCCGCCAGCCGGGGGCGGGCGACGAACTTCGAGCGGACCGGCAGCTTGAACGCCGCCAGCCGCAGCGCCTCGCGCGCCACGTCCTCAGGAATCCCATCCATTTCAAAGACCATCGTACCGGGGCGCACCACGGCGACCCATCCCTCGACCGCGCCCTTGCCCTTGCCCATGCGGGTCTCGAGGGGTTTCTTGGTGACCGGCTTATCCGGGAAAACCCGCAGCCAGACGCGGCCCTTGCGCTTGATGAAGCGGTTGATCGCCACGCGGCAGGCCTCGAGCTGGGTGTTGGTCAGCCAGCCGCGGCCCAACGACTGCAGCCCGTACTCCCCGAACGCCAGTGTGTTGCCCGACTGAGCCACCCCGCGGCGGGAACCGCGTTGCTGCTTGCGGTACTTCACCCGCTTAGGCATAAGCGGCATGGCTGCGCTCCCTTCGTCCGAACGACGGCGTCGCCTTCTCGTCCGCCTTGTGGCAGATCCACACCTTCACGCCGATGCGGCCGGCCACGGTGGCGGCCTCGGCGAAGCCGTAATCGATCCTCTCCCGCAACGTGTGCAGCGGCACCTTGCCCATCCGCAGCCCCTCGCGCCGCGCCAGCTCAGCGCCGCCGAGACGGCCGGAGACGTGAATCCGGATACCCTCGACCCCGGCCTCCATGGCCATCTGCGCGGCCCGCTTCATCGCGCGGCGGAAGGAGACCCGCCGCTCCAGTTGCGTCGCAATCCCCTCCGCCACCAGCTGGGCGTTCCGGTCTGGGTCGCGCACCTCCTGGACCTCGACGAACACATCCCGCCCCGTCTTTCGCGCCAGCTCCCGGCGGAGCTGCTCGGTCTTCTCCTCCCCCTTGCGTCCGACGACGAGGCCGGGACGCGCGGTGTGCAGCGTCACTCGCACCCGGTCCGAATGGCGCTCGATCACCATGTCGGCGATGGCCGCATCCTTCAGGCGTTCCTTCAGCCACTGACGGATCGCATCGTCCTCCACCGCGAACCGCCCGTAGGTTCGCTTATCGGCGAACCAGCGCGACCGCCAGTCCTTCGTGACCGTGACGCGCATGCCGATCGGATTGACTTTCTGGCCCACCGGGGACTCCTTTCTTGATCCGCTCCGTCAGGCCGGCGGCTCGGCCAGCACGATCCGGATGTGGCTGTAGCGGTGCTGGATCGGGTGCGCCGCCCCGCGCGCCACCGCCATCCAACGCTTCAGCCGCGGCCCCTCCTCCACCACCGCCTCTTTCACCACCAGCCGCTCGGCGTCGAGCTTGTGGTTGTTCTCCGCGTTGGCCACCGCCGAGCGCAACGTCTTGCCCAGCCAGAAGGCCGCCTTGCGCTCGCTGAAGCGCACCATCGCCAGCGCGACCGGCACGGGTCGTCCCTTGAGCTCCCGCGCCAGATCCCGCGCCTTTCTCGGCGACAGGCGCACGTACCGTGATGTCGCGACAATCTCCATCGTGTGTTCCACCGTCGCTCCGCCTCCGTCGCGCGGCGGACCGCCCATTGTACGGGGTCCGCCCCGGCCGGGCAAGCGGACCGCACATCATTTCTGGGCGACCGCCTTGTCCGTGGCCACGCCGTGCTTGCGGAACGTCCGCGTTGCCGCGAACTCGCCGAGACGGTGGCCCACCATGTTTTCCGTGACGTACACCGAGACGAACGTCTTGCCGTTGTGGACGAGAAAGGTGTGGCCGACGAACTCCGGGATGATCATCGAGCGGCGGGACCACGTCTTGATCTGCCGGCGCTCGCCGGCGGCGTTGAGGCGGTCCACCTTCCGGCGGAGGTGCTCGTCCACGAAGGGTCCCTTGTGCACCGATCTGGCCATGGTCTATTTCCTCCGCTGCAGGATGAGCCGCGCGCCCGGCTTGCGCCGTTTGCGGGTCTTCTTGCCCTTGGTCTGCACGCCCCACGGCGACACCGGATGACCGCCGCCGGACGTGCGCCCCTCGCCGCCGCCCATCGGGTGATCGATCGGATTCATCGCCACCCCGCGCACGGTCGGCCGGATGCCGAGCCAGCGCCGGCGCCCCGCCTTGCCGAGCGAGACGTTCTCGTGTTCGAGGTTGCCGACCTGGCCGATCGTCGCCGTGCAGGCCTCCGGCACCTTGCGGATCTCGCCCGACGATAGCCGCAGGTGCGCGTAGCCGCCCTCGCGCGCCATCACCTGGGCCGACTGCCCCGCCGCGCGCGCCAACTGTCCGCCTGCGCCCGGCCGCAGTTCGACGTTGTGGACCGGCATGCCGAGCGGCACCTGACTGAGCGGAAGCGCGTTCCCCACGACAGGCTCCGCGCCGGGGCCGCTGACGACCGTCGCGCCCGGCCGCAACCCCTCGGGGGCCAAGATGTACCGTTTCTCGCCGTCACGGTAGTGCAGCAACGCGAGCCGCGCCGAGCGGTTCGGATCGTACTCGATCGCCGCGACCGTCGCCGGCACGCCGTGCTTGTCGCGGCGGAAATCCACGATCCGCAGCCGCCGCTTGTGCCCCCCCCCACGGTGCCGGACCGTGATCCGCCCGTACATGTTGCGCCCCCCCGTCGACCGGCGCGGGCGCAACAGGGACTTCTCGGGCCGTCGCTTCGTGATCTCGTCGAAGGCCGGCAGCTCGGCAAACCTTCGGCCGGGAGTGATGGGCTTGCTTTTCTTCAGTGCCATGGGCGTTGCCTCAGGTGAACTCGATCGTCTCGCCGTCCTTGAGGGTCACGATCGCGCGCTTGCGGTCGGCTGTCCGGCCGGGGCGGCGGGTGCGGCCGAGGGTCCACTGGCCGCGCCGCCACAGCGTGCGGACATCGACGACGTGCACGCGGAACAACTGCTCCACGGCGCGGCGGATCTCGAGCTTGTTCGCGTCGGGCGCCACTTCGAAGATGTATTGACGATGCCGCTCGCGCAGCCGCGTGCCCTTCTCCGTGATCAGCGCACGCCGGATGATCTGCTCCGCCGGTTTCATTCCGCGCCTCCCGCCGCGAACACCCGGGCGGCCATGACCTCGAGCGCCGCACGGGTCGCCGCGATCCGCGGATAACGAAGGATCGTGGTCACGTCCACCTCCGAGGCCGTCGCCACCGCCACACGAGGCAGGTTCCGCGCCGCCATCGCCAGGCGCCGGTCGGGACGATCGGTTAACACCAGCAACCCGCCGTCCGCCCCCAGCGCCTTCTGCAGCGCGGCGACGTGCCGGGTCTTCGGGTCCGGCAGATCGACGGCCTCCAGCACCACGACCTCGCCATCCGCAACCCGCGAACTCCACGCGCGGGCCACCGCTAGCCGCACGACCTTGCGCGGCAGGCGCGCCGCATGCGACCTGGGATGCGGCCCGTGCGCCACCCCGCCGCCGCGCCACAGCGGCGACTGCCGGTAGCCAGCGCGGGCGCGGCCGGTCCCCTTCTGCCGCCAGGGCTTCCGGTTGCTGCCGGCGACCTCGCCCTTGCCCCTCGTGTTGGCCGTCCCGGCGCGCAGCGCGGCCGCGTGGGCCACGACCGCGTCGCGGACCGCCTGGTCGCCGCGATCGAGCACCAGCCGGTCGTCGGGCCACTCCACCTCGCCGACCGTCTCGCCCTTCCAGTTACGAACCGCCAGCTTGCTCATGATTGTTTCGCCGCCTTGGCCGGCGCCTTCTTGATCGACCTCCGGATCAGGACCAGCCCGCCCACGGGCCCCGGCACCGCGCCGTGCACCAACAGCAGGTGGTCTTCGGGCCGCACGTCCACCGCCTCGAGGTTCTGGACGGTGACGCGCACGCGCCCCATGTGGCCCGGCATCCGCTTGTTCTTCAGGATGTGGCCCGGCAGCTCGCGCATGCCCACCGAGCCCGGACGCCGGTGCATCGTGTGGCCGTGCGAGTCGGGCTGGCCGCCCATGCCGTGGCGCTTCATCACACCCTGAAAGCCGCGGCCCTTCGTCACGGCGGTCACGTCCACCCAGTCCCCTTTCGCGAAGATCGAGACCGTCACCTCGTCGCCGGGCTTCGGGTCGTCGCCCTCGTCCAGCGGCACCTCCCGCAGGATTCGGAACGGCCCCGCCGCGCACGCCTTCATATGCCCGACGAGGGCCCGGGGCAACCGCAACGGCTTTTGCGGCTCGAACCCGATCTGGGCGGCCTCGTAGCCGTCCCGCTCCGTGTGCTTGCGCTGGACCACCCAGCAGGGCCCCGCCTGGAGCACGGTCACCGCCCGCTGCCGCCCGTCGGCGTCGAAGACGCGCGACATTCCGATCTTCCGTCCCAGAAGCGCCTTCATCCGTCACACCTTGATCGTGATGTCCACGCCGGCGGGGAGGTTGAGCTTCTTGAGCTCGTCCACCGTCTTCGCCGTCGGGCTGATGATGTCCAGGATCCTTTTGTGGGTCCGGATCTCGAACTGGTCCATGGATTTCTTGTCGGCGTGTGGGCTGCGGTTGACCGAGAAGCGCTCCCGGCGCGTCGGCAAGGGGATCGGGCCCGCGACGCGCGCCCCCGTGCGCTTGGCGGTCTCGACGATGTCCGCGGCCGACTGGTCGAGCACGCGGTGGTCGTAGCCCCGCAGCCGGATCCGTATGCGTTGTTGTGTCATGTCGCGTCCTCGCTCAACGTTGGATGATCGTGGCCTGCAGCGCCGACGGCACCGGCTCGAAGCTCCTCGGTTCCATGCTATGGGAGGCGCGACCCTTCGTCAGCGACCGCAGCGCGGTCGCGTATCCGAACAGCTCGACCAGCGGGGCCTCGGCCCGGATCGTCTGGGCCCCCTCGCGCGCCTCCATCTGCCGCACCCGGCCTCGGCGCGAGGTGAGGTCGGCGAGCACCTCGCCGAGGTGTTCGTCCGGCGTAACGATCTCCAGCGCCATGACCGGCTCCAGCAGAAGCGGCCCGCCGGCCGCCAACGCCTCGCGCGTCGCCAACAGCGCCGCCGTGCGAAAGGCCGTCTCGGTCGAATCGCCCTCGCGCCACGCCCCGCCGCCCACCCGGACCCCGACGTCGGTCATCGCGTAGCTGGCCAGCACGCCGGTGGCCAGCGCATCCGCGATCCCACCCTCCACCGCCTCGTGGAACTCGGACGGGATCTCGCGCGGCCCGGCCTCGACCCTCACCTCGTTGCCGCTCCCGCGCGGCCGCGGCGCGACCTCGACGGCCACCTCCGCAAACTGCACGGTGCCGCCGATCTCGCGCTGGAAGCGGTGACGCGCCGCCGCCGGCCGGGAGATTGTCTCCCGGTAGGAGACCATGGGCCGGCCCGCGTTGGCCGGGACGCGGAACTCCCGCAGAAGCCGGTCGCGCAGGATCTCGAGATGCAGCTCCCCCATTCCCGAGATGATCACCTGGCCGGTCTCCGGGTCGGTCGAGACGCGGAAGGTCGGGTCCTCGTCCGCCAGCGCCGCCAGCGCCTCGGCCAGTGCCGGCCGATCGGCCTGCGTACGCGGCTCGATCGCCATGGACACGACCGGTTCGGGAAAGGTGATGCGCTCCAGAAGAATGGGGTGCGACTCCGCACAGATGGTGTCGCCGGTGGCCAACTGCCGCATCCCCGGCACCCCGCCGATGTCCCCGGCGCGCAGCTCCTCGATCTCCTCGCGCTGGTTCGCGTGCAGCCGGACCAGCTTCGGCACGCGCTCGCGCCGCCGGGTGCGCGGCTGATAGATGTTCTGGCCCCGCTTCAGGACGCCGGAGTACACGCGGACGTAGGCGAGACGGCCGACGTACGGATCGGCGGCGATCTTGAACACCAGCGCCGCCAGCGGCTCGGTGTCGGCGGCCGCCCGGGTCACCTCCGCGCCGGTCTTCGGATGGCGACCGCGCGCCGGCGGGATGTCGGTCGGCGAGGGCAACAGGGCGACGACGGCGTCCAGAAGGGGCTGGATGCCCTTGTTGCGGAGCGCACTGCCGCAAAGCACGGGCAACAGGTGGCCGGCGATCGTCGCGCGACGCAGCCCCGCCCAGAGGAGGTCGGCGGGCAGGTCGGGTCCGGCCAGGTAGACCTCGAGCACGGCCTCGTCGGCCTCGGCGACCATTTCGCACAGCCGGGCCCTCGCCTCCGCCGCGATGGCGGCCAGCTCCGCGGGGATGGGGTGCTCGTGGACTCGGGCGCCCTGGCTGGCCTCGTCGAACTCGAGCGCGCGGCGGCCGATTATGTCCACCACGCCCCGAAACTGCTCCTCGGCACCCCAGGGAAGTTGGATCGGAGCCGGCACGGCCCCCAGCCGCTCGCGCAGGCTCCGCACCACGGACGCGAAGTCCGCCCCCTTGCGGTCCATCTTGTTGATGAACGCGAGGCAGGGCACGCCAAACCCCCGCGCCTGCCGCCAGACGGTTTCCGACTGCGGTTGCACGCCGGCGACGCCACAGAACACACCGATGGCGCCGTCCAGGACGCGCAGGGAGCGCTGCACCTCGGCGGTGAAGTCCACGTGACCGGGGGTGTCGATCAAGTTGATTTGATGGCCGCCCCAGAGGAAGGTGGTCGCCGCGCTGGTGATGGTGATACCGCGCTCCTGTTCCTGCACCATCCAGTCCATGACGGTGGTCCCGTCATGGACCTCCCCCATGCGGTGCACCCGGCCCGAGTAGAACAGGATGCGCTCGGAGACGGTCGTCTTGCCGGCGTCGATGTGGGCGACGATCCCGATGTTGCGGACGCGGTCGAGCGGGACGGCGCGGCCGACATCCGCCGGCGAGCTGCCGGCGGCATTCCGCGATGGACGTTGTTCCAACACCGGGACCATGCGGGGGTTACCAGCGATAGTGGGCGAACGCCTTGTTCGCCTGGGCCATTTTGTGGGTGTCGTCGCGCTTCTTGATGGCGTTGCCCGTGTTGTTGAAGGCGTCGAGGATCTCGTAGGCGAGGGCCTGCTGCATGGGCACGCCACGACGGGCCTGCGCGAAGGTGCGCAGCCAGCGAAGCGCCAACGCGCGCTGCCGGTCCTCCGCCACCTCGACCGGCACCTGGTAGGTCGCGCCGCCGACGCGGCGGGATTTGACCTCGAGGCGCGGCTTGACGTTCTCCATCGCGCGGGCGAGGACCTCCACCGGCGGCGTGTCGGGGACCTTTTGCCGGAGGTGATCGAGGGCGCCGTAGACGATGCTTTTCGCAACGGACTTTTTGCCGCGCTGCATCACGGCATTGATCAGGTGCGCCACCAGCTCGCTGTTGTGCTTCACGTCCGGGGTCACCGGACGCCGTTCCGCTCGCCGCCGTCGTGCCATGGCCGTCTCGCCGCCCTATTTCTTCGGTTCTGCCGCCTTCGGCCGCTTCGCGCCGTACTTCGAGCGCCCGCGCCGCCGGTTTTCCACGCCCAGTGCGTCCAGCGTCCCCCGGAGGATGTGGTAACGGACACCGGGCAGGTCCTTCACGCGACCGCCGCGGACCAGGACCATGCTGTGCTCCTGAAGGTTGTGGCCCTCGCCGGGAATGTAGGCGGTCACCTCGTAGCCGTTGGTCAGCCGCACCCGCGCGATCTTGCGGAGGGCCGAGTTCGGCTTTTTCGGGGTCATCGTTTTGACCACGAGGCAAACGCCGCGGCGCTGCGGGCAGCCGGTCAGCGCCGGCGACTTGCTCTTCGATCTGGCGGCGGGCCGTCCCGCGCGCGCCAGTTGGTTGATGGTCGGCATCGATAGTCTTCCTTCGGCGGAAAACCGCCATTCTATCCGGCCGGCGCGGCCCCCGCAAGCCGCCTACGGCTCGATGTCCTCCTCCGGAATCGCCGAGGCCAGCATCGCCGCGTCCGGCGCGGCGGTTTGCAGCCGATCGCCCAGCAGCTCCTCCACCGGGATCGGCTCGCCCAGCGGAACCAGCTTGACGTTCCGGTTCATCGGGAACCCGGTCCCCGCAGGGATCAGGTGGCCGAGGATCACGTTCTCCTTGAAGCCGTGCAGGGGATCCCTTCGGCCCAGCGTGGCGGCGTCGGCCAACACGCGCGTCGTGTCCTGGAACGAGGCCGCCGAGATGAAGCTCTCCGTCTCCAACGCCGCCTTGGTGATGCCCAGCAGCACCGGCTGTGCCTCGGCCGGCCGCTTGCCCTCCGCGATCGCGCGCTGGTTGACCTCCTGGAAGTGGTACTTCTCGACCAGCTCGCTCCAGAGGAAGTCGGTGTCGCCGGGGTCCGTGATCCGGACCTTGCGGAGCATCTGCCGGACGATGATCTCGATGTGTTTGTCGTTGATCTCAACCCCTTGTAGGCGGTAGACTTCCTGGATCTCGTTGAGCAGGTACTCCTGCAGCTCCTTCGGGCCACAGACGTCGAGGATCTCCTGGGGCACGACCGGCCCCTCGGTCAGCTGCTGGCCCTTGCGCACGCGGTCGTTTCGAAACACGACGATGTGCTTGCCGGTCGGGATCAGGTGCTCCTCCTCGTCGCCGGTGACTGGGTCTCGCACGATGAGCTTGCGGCGTCCCTTGACGGTGCCGCCGAACTCGACGACCCCGTCGATCTTTGCAATTTCGGCGGCGTCCTTCGGCTTGCGCGCCTCGAACAACTCGGCGACGCGCGGCAGGCCGCCAGTGATGTCCTTGGTCTTGACCAGCTTGCGGGGTGTCTTGGCCATCATCGCGCCCGCGGTGACGCGCTGGTGCTGCGCGACCGTGACGTGGGCGCCGGCCGGGATCGGATAGCTGCCAAGGATCTCGGCGTTCTTGTCGGCGGAGGCCCGGATCAAGATCTGCGGGTGCAGGTCCTCCCGGTGCTCCATGACCACCGTCTCCTCGGCGTTGGTGGTCTCGTTCCTCTCCCGGCGCACCGTGACGCCCTCGATGAAGTCACGGAACTCGACCACGCCGCTATGTTCGGAGAGGATCGGCACGCTGTAGGGGTCCCATTTGACGAAGCTCTGCCCCTTGCGCACTCGGCCGCCATCCGGGACGCTGATCACCGCCCCGATCACCGGGGTGTGGTGCTCCAGTTCGCGGCCGTCGTGGTCGTAGAGCACGATCGAACCGTTCTTGTTCAGCACCACGAACCGCGGCTCCTCGCGGCCGTCCACGACCTCCACGGTCGGCACCGTCCGGAGGTCCTGGTACCGCACGACCGCGTCGTGCTTGGCCAAGATCTGGGGCTGCTTGAACACCGAGCTGGCCGTGCCGCCAATGTGGAAGGTGCGCATCGTCAGCTGCGTGCCGGGCTCGCCGATGGACTGCGCGGCGATGATGCCGACCGCCTCGCCGAGCGCTACGGGCCGGTTCGTCGCGAGGTTGCGTCCGTAACAGCGGGCGCAGACGCCGCGAACGGACTCGCAGGTCAGCACGCTTCGGATGCGGACCTTTTCAATGCCGGCCTGAACGATCCGGCGGGCGGCAAACTCGTCGATCTCCTGCCCGGCCGCGACCAGGGTCTCGCCCGTGTGGGGGTGGCGGACGTCCTCGAGCGCCGTCCGGCCGTCGATCCGCTGCTGCAACGGCACCAGCTCGTCCTCGCCCTCGATGATCGCGCTGACCTCGATGCCGTTCAGCGTGCCGCAGTCCTCCTCCACTACGATGATGTCGTGGGCGACGTCCACCAGCCGGCGGGTTAGGTAGCCGGCGTCCGCGGTCTTGAGCGCGGTGTCGGCCAATCCCTTGCGGGCGCCGTGCGTGCTGATGAAGTACTCCAGCACGCTGAGGCCCTCGCGGAAGTTGGAGGTGATCGGCCGCTCGATGATCTCGCCCGACGGCTTGGCCATCAGGCCGCGCATCCCCGAAAGCTGACGGATCTGCTGGCGGCTGCCGCGGGCGCCGGAGTCCACCATCATGAACACGGGGTTGATCTCGTCCGGCCCGCCGGCCGGCCCCTCGCGGAGGTTGCGGTCCAGCGCGCTGTACATCACGTTCGAGATCTCTTCGGTCGCGTGGGTCCAGATGTCGATGATCTTGTTGTACCGCTCGCCGTCGGTGATCACGCCGCGGGTGTACTGGCGGTGCACCTCGTCGATCTGCTGGCGGGCCCGCTCGAGGATCCTCGTTTTCTCGGCGGGGATGATCATGTCGACCATCCCGATCGAGATGCCGGCGCGAGTGGCGTACTCGAATCCGAGCGCCTTCACGCGGTCGAGGGCGCGGACGGTCTCCTGGTGGCCGGCGACCCGATAGCAGTTGCGGATGATCTCGCCCAGATCCTTCTTCTTCACGACCGTGTTCACGAAGCCGAGCTGGGCCGGCCAGACCTCGTTGAAAAAGACCCGGCCGACGGTCGTCGTGATCACGCGGCAGGTGGGATCGCCGTAGACCGTCTGGCGCCCGAAGCACGGGTTGCGCAGCCGGATGCGGTCGTGGATCCGGACCGCGCCTTCGTCGAACGCGGTGTGGACCTCGTCGGCGTCGGCCATCAGCGGCAGGTGCTCGGGGGCGCCGGCGGTCGCCGACTGGCGTTGGCGGATTCGCTCGCGCTGGGAGTCGCTGGTCAGGTAATAGCATCCGAGCGCGATGTCCTGGGTCGGCGTCGTGATCGGCTTGCCGCTGGACGGCGAAAAAATGTTGTTCGGCGCCAGCATGAGCAGGCGCGACTCCATCTGCGCCTCGACGGACAACGGCACGTGCACGGCCATCTGGTCGCCGTCGAAGTCCGCGTTGTATGCGGTGCAGACCAGCGGATGGATCCGGATCGCCTCGCCCTCGATCAGCACCGGTTCGAACGACTGGATCGACAGCCGGTGCAGCGTCGGAGCGCGGTTCAGCAACACGGTGTGGCCGCGCGTGACCTCCTCCAGGATGTCCCAGACCTCGTTCGCCTCGCGCTCGATCAGTTTTTTTGCGCTGCGCACCGTGTGGACGATGCCCATCTCCTTGAGCCGGCGGATGATGAAGGGTTCGAAGAGCACCAGGGCCATCTTCTTCGGCAGCCCGCACTGGTTCATCTGGAGGTCGGGCCCGACGACGATCACCGCGCGACCCGAATAGTCCACCCGCTTGCCGAGCAGGTTCTGCCGGAAGCGCCCCTGCTTGCCGCGAAGCATGTCCGATAGCGATTTCAGCGGCCGGTTCCCGGCCCCGGTGACCGGCCGGCCGTGGCGACCGTTGTCGAACAACGCGTCCACCGCCTCCTGCAGCATGCGTTTCTCGTTCCGGATGATGACGTCCGGCGTTTTGAGCTGCAGCAGGTTGCGCAGGCGGTTGTTCCGGTTGATCACCCGGCGGTACAAGTCGTTGAGGTCCGAGGTCGCGAACCGCCCACCCTCCAGCGGCACCAGCGGCCGCAGGTCCGGTGGGATGACCGGCAGAACCTCCATGATCATCCACTCCGGCCGCGATCCGCTGCGCAGAAAACCCTCGAGCAGTTTGATCCGCTTGGTCAGCTTCTTGCGGGTCGGCTTGCTGCGGGTCATCTCCATCTCTTCGGTGAGGAGCGCGATCTCCTTTTCGAGGTCGATCTGCCGCAGCAATTCGCGGATACCCTCGGCGCCCATCAGGGCGCGGAACGTCCCCTCGCCGAACGCCTCCTGGGCCTCACGGTATTCCATTTCGCTCAACAACTGCTTCGGCCGCAGGGAGGTGTCGCCCGCGTCGACCACGATGTAATCCTCGTAGTACAGGACCCGCTCGAGCTGGTTGGCCGTCAGGTCGAGGACCAGCCCCATACGGCTGGGCGTGCACTTGTAGAACCAAATGTGCGAGACCGGCACCGCCAACTCGATGTGACCCATGCGCTCGCGGCGAACGCGCTGCTCGGTCACCTCGACGCCGCAGCGGTCGCAGATCACCCCCTTGTGCTTGATCCGCTTGTATTTGCCGCACGCGCACTCCCAGTCCTTCGTCGGGCCGAAGATGCGTTCACAGAACAGGCCGCCCTTCTCCGGCTTGAAGGTTCGGTAGTTGATCGTCTCCGGGTTCTTCACCTCGCCCTTGCTCCAGGATCGGATCGTCTCGGGCGAGGCCAGCGTGATGCTGACCGAATCGAAGTCCAGTTCGTGCGTCAGGCCGAGGGCCTGCTGCGCTATGCTGGTCACTGTGTCAACCATGGTCTCTCCATTCGGCCGGATGGACGCGGCCGGTCCGTCACCCTTTCGCCGAGCGATGGACCTTGATGTCCAGCCCCAGGCTCTGCAGCTCCTTCATCAGCACGTTGAACGATTCGGGCGTACCCGCCTCGAGCACGTTGTCGCCCTTGACGATCGCCTCGTAGATGGCGGTGCGGCCGCGGATGTCGTCGCTCTTGACGGTGAGCAGCTCCTGCAGCGAGTAGGCGGCGCCGTAGGCCTCCATGGCCCAGACCTCCATCTCGCCGAACCGCTGGCCGCCGTACTGGGCCTTGCCGCCGAGCGGCTGCTGGGTCACCAGCGAATACGGGCCCACCGCGCGCGCGTGGATCTTGTCCGTGGCCAGGTGGTGCAGCTTGAGCATGTAGATCACGCCGACCACGACGCTCTGCTCGAACGGCTCCCCCGTGCCGCCGTCGTACAGCCTCGCTTTGCCGTCGGGGCCCACCGCCGGGGTCCCCTCGCCGCGCTCCTTCGCGACGTCCTGGCAGAGGTTCAGCAGGTCCCAGATGCGGCCCTCCGGCGCGCCGTCGAAGACGGGTGACGCGAACCGCACGCCCTTCCGGAACAGCTCGGTCGTGGCCCGCACTTCCTCGTCGCTCATCCGGCCCACCGCGTCCGGCTGGCCGGCCGCCATGTAGATGCGGTCCAGGAACGCCCGCAGGTCCTCGGTCTTCGCGCCGACCCTGATGCGGCGATCGGCCTCCATCCCGAGGTAGCGCGCCGCCCAGCCCAGGTGCGTTTCCAGGACCTGGCCCACGTTCATGCGCGAGGGAACCCCCAGCGGATTGAGCACGATGTCCACCGGCGTGCCGTCCTCCAGAAACGGCATGTCCTCCTCCGACACGATCCGGGCGATCACGCCTTTGTTGCCGTGCCGACCCGCCATCTTGTCGCCGACGCCGATCTTCTTCTTCGTGGCGATGTACACCTTGACCTGCTTCAGCACGCCCGGCTCGATCTCGTCGCCGCTCTCCACCCGGTCCAGGGCCGCGGCCTCCTCCATGTCGAGGTCCGAGAACTTCCGGTTGTATTCGGCGAGGATGCCGTAGATCATCGACTGCACCGGCCCGGCGTCGATCTCGATGTGTTCGCGGGCGCCGGCCAGTTTTCGCAGCAGCGTTTTGGTGATCTTCCGGTTCGCCGGGATGATGACCTCGCCGGTTTCGACGTTCACGACGTCCATCGGGATCTTCTCGCCCAGCAGCTTGTTGCTGAGCGCCTCGATCAAGTTCTCGAGCAGGTTCTGGCGCCGCTCGCGGTACTCGTCCTGCAACTGCTTGGCCTGCTGTCGCCGGTCGCGCGAGGTCACCTTCGTCCGCTTGACGGGGTTGCGCGCCGAGGCCTTGACGTCCATCACGATGCCGTAGGTCCCGCTGGGCACGCGCAGCGAGGTGTCGCGCACGTCCGCCGCCTTCTCGCCGAAGATCGCGCGCAGCAGGCGCTCCTCCGGCGCCAGCTCGGTCTCCGTCTTGGGGGTCACCTTGCCCACCAGGATGTCGCCCGGCTTGACCTCCGCGCCGATGCGGATCGTCCCGTCGCGCGTCAGGTTCTTCAGCGCCTCCTCGCCGACGTTCGGAATGTCCCGCGTGATCTCCTCGGGGCCGAGCTTCGTGTCGCGGGCGCCGCACTCGAACTCCTCGATGTGGATCGAGGTGTAGACGTCGTCCCGGACCAGGCGCTCGCTGATGACGATCGCGTCCTCAAAGTTGTTGCCGTGCCACGGCATGAACGCCACCAGCACATTTCGACCCAGCGCCAGCTCGCCGTCGGCCGTGGACGGGCCGTCGGCCAGCACGTCGCCCTTGCGGACGCGCTGCCCGACCCGCACCAATGGCCGCTGGTTGAAGCAGGTGCCGGCGTTCGTGCGCATGAACTTGCGCAATTCGTAGATCTGGACGCCCGACGCGTGGGCCGAGCGCTTGTCGGGCATCTTCCCGTCCGACGTCACGATGATCTTCGACGCAGACACGTATGCCACCCGCCCCGCCTCGCGGGCGGTCACCAGGACGCGGGAATCGTGTGCGATACGCTCTTCGTTGCCGGTGGCGATCAGCGGCCGTTCGCTGTCCAGCAGTGGCACTGCCTGCCGCTGCATGTTCGAGCCCATCAACGCGCGGTTCGCGTCGTCGTGCTCGAGGAACGGGATCAGGGCCGCGGCCACGCTGACCACCTGCCGCGGCGACACATCCATGTATTGAACCGACTCCCGCGGCACCTCCTTAAACTCGCCGCCTTTGCGAACCATCACCAGCTCGTTGGCGAACCGTCCGTGCTCGTCCAGCGCGGCGTTCGCCTGCGCGATGACGTACTTCTCCTCCTCGTCGGCGGTCAGGTAGTCCACCTCGTCCGTCACCCGACCGCCCACCACGCGGCGGTACGGGCTCTCGATGAAGCCGAAGGCGTTGACCTTCGCGTACATGCTTAGCGACGAGATCAGTCCGATGTTCGGTCCCTCGGGCGTCTCGATCGGACAGATCCGGCCGTAGTGGCTGGAGTGCACGTCGCGGACCTCGAAACCGGCCCGCTCCCGGTTGAGCCCGCCGGGGCCCAGGGCGCTCAGGCGGCGTTTGTGCGCCAGCTCGGAGAGCGGATTGGTCTGGTCCATGAACTGGCTCAGCTGGCTGCGGCCGAAGAAGTCCCGAATCACCGTGGACAGCGCCTTCGGGTTGATCAGGCGCTGCGGCGTCGGCTTGTCCGTCTGGGGGTCGAGGATCGTCATGCGCTCCCGGACCAGCCGCTCCATCCGCGCCAGGCCGACCCGGCACTGGCTCTCCAGCAGCTCGCCCACCGTCCGCACACGCCGGCTGCCGAGGTGGTCAATGTCGTCCACCGTGCCCTCGCCCCGCCGGAGGTTGATCAGGTACCGGATGCCTTCGATGATGTCCTCCTTGCAGAGGACCACGCAGTCCTCGCGCCCGACGTGCGTGCCGAGCTTCTGGTGGATCTTGTAGCGGCCGACCCGCGTGATGTTGTAGCGGTTCTCATCGAAGAAGAGCCGCTTGAGAAGCTGGCGGGCGTTCGAGAGCGTGGGAGGGTCTCCGGGGCGCAGCTTGGAGTAGATGTCCTTCAGGGCGTCCTCGGCGGTCCGGTTCTGCGCGTCCCGGCGCACATTGTTCAGGAAGACGCCCTCGTCCCACGCGACGTTGACCACGTCCACCGACCGATGGCCGGCGGCGCGGATCTGCCGCACCAACTCGGGAGTGAGCGGGTCGAACGCCCGCGCCAGGATCAGCTGGTTGTCGGGGTCAATCACCTCGTGCAGCAGCACGCGGTGCGCGGTCTCGACCTCGCCGGAGAGCGTCAGCGTCTCGATCGGGTAGTAGAGGCGCAGCAGCTCCTCGTCGGTCCCTTTGCCCGCCCGTTCGCCGTTGCCGTGGTCTCCCATCCCGATCAGCGCTCGAAGGAACGCGACGGCCAGGAACTTCCGCCGGCGGCGGCGGCTGTCCATGTAGACGTAGAGCAGGTCGGCGGTGTCGAACTGCACCTCCAGCCACGACCCCCGGTCCGGGATCACGCGGAACGAGTACAGCACCGATCCGTTCGGGTGGTCCTCGCTTTCGAAGCAGATGCCCGGCGAGCGGTGGAGCTGGCTGACGACGACCCGTTCGGCCCCGTTGATCACGAACGTGCCGGAGTCGGTCATCAGCGGGATCTCCCCCATGTAGACCTCCTCCTCGCGGACCTCCTTGGCGTCCTTCACGCGGAAGGTCACGTACAGGGGGGCGGTGTAGGACTGGCCCTCGCGAAGGCATTCGATCGGCCCCATCTTCGGCTCGCGGATCTCGTAGTGCACGAAATCCAGCACGCACTGGCCGTCGTAGCTTTCGATCGGGAACACCTCGCGGAAGACGGCCTGCAGGCCGATCTTTCGCCGCTTTGCGGGGGGAACGTCCCGCTGCAGGAACTCCCGGTAGGACTCCGTCTGGATCTCGATGAGATCCGGCGGAGCCAGGACATCCACCAGTTTGCCAAAGTTGATTCGCTTGGCCATTCCACACCCTCCGACGACGCCGCCGATGCTTCGGTCCGCCACCCGCCCCGCCGCCGCCGGCGGCGGTCCGGGGCCGTCGCCCGCCGCCGGATTACTTGATTTCGACCTTCGCGCCGGCCGCCTCGAGCTTCGCCTTGAATTCCTCGGCCTCCTTCTTCGGCACGGCTTCCTTGATCGTTTTCGGCGCGCCGTCGACGAGGTCTTTGGCCTCCTTGAGGCCGAGGTTCGTCAGCGCACGTAGTTCCTTGATCACCGCGATCTTGTTCGTGCCGGCCGACGCCAGCACGACCGTGAACTCCGTCTTCTCCTCGGCCGGAGCCGCCGCGGCGGCCGCCGCGGGTGCCGCCGCCACCGCCACCGGCGCCGACGCCGAGACGCCGAACCGCGCGCCGAGCGCCTTGACCAGCTTGGACAGCTCCAGCACGCTGATCGATTCGAGCCACTCCACGAATTCCGCCGCCTTGCCGTCCAACTTCACCTGCTCTGTCGCCTGCGTTGTTTCGCTCATCTCTGGTTCCTCGCTCTTCGCTCTGGGTTGACTTCCGGGACGAGGTCCCGAAACCGCTTGTCAGGCCGGCACCGCCGACCCCTTTTTCTCCTCGATCGCCTTCAGGACCCTCACCAGGCCCGCCGGAAGCTGATGGAGCACCGTGACCAGCCCCCGCAGCGGCGCGGCCAGCACCCCCACTAGCATCCCGCGCAGCTCGGCCTTGCCCGGCAGGGCCGCGATCGCTGCCAGATCCGTCGCCGTCATCACCTGTCCGCCGACCTCGGCCAGTTTCACCGTCGGCAACTTCGTCTCCTTCTGGTACTGCGCCAGAGCGCGGGCCACCTCCGTGATGTCACCGCCGCCGAGGATCACCGCCGTCGGCCCGCGCAGGGCCGGGGCCAGGCGTTCCGCCGGCGCCCCGACCGCCTCCCGAAACATCCGGTTGGGCACCACCTGCATGCGCGCCCCGGCCTGCCGCAACCGGTTGCGCAGATCGGTGGTTTTCGCCGAATCCAGGCCGGTGAAATCCACAAGGATCAAATACGCCGCCGACTCGACCCGCCGGCGGATCTCCTCCCCGATCGACTCTTTTTCCGGGCGCAACGGGCGTTGCCGGGCCGTCGTCGCTGTCGTCGTCATGTCCACCTCACTCGCTGTCCCGCACGTTGACGTGCAGCCCCGGCCCCATCGTCGAACTGACCGTGCATCGCCGGATGTAGACGCCCTTGGCCGACGCGGGCCGCGCCGCACGGATCGCGTCGATCACGGCCTGGCAGTTCTCGACAAGGGCCTGGACGGGAAACGACCGTTTGCCGAAGGGCACCATCGCGTTGCCGGTCTTGTCCATCCGAAATTCGACGCGGCCGGCCAGAAACTGACGCACCGCCGCCGCGGTGTCCGTGACCACGGTGCCAGTTTTCGGGTTGGGCATCAGGCCGCGCGGGCCCAGCACCTTGCCAAGCTTGCGAACTTCCTTCATCGCGTCCGGTGTGGCGATGGCGACGTCGAAGTCCGTCCATCCCTCCTGGACTTTCTCGACGAGGTCCTGCAAACCGGCCGCGTCGGCGCCGGCCGCGCGAGCGGCCTCGGCGGCCGGACCGTCCGCAAAGACGATCACGCGAACTTTTTTGCCCGTGCCGTGCGGCAGGGACACGACGCCGCGCAGGGTTTGGTCCGACTTGGCGGGATCCAACCCCATCCGGAACGCGACCTCGAGGGTCTCATCGAAGTCGGCCGCCGGGTGGTCCTTGATGAACTGGATCGCCTCGGCCAGCTCGTAAGTCCGGCCGCGGTCCATGAGGGCCGCCACCTTTTGGTATCGCTTGCCGCGTCGCGCCATGTCACACCACCTCGATCCCCATGCTGCGCGCCGTACCCTCGATCATACGCACCGCCTGCGCGAGGTCCGACGCGTTGAGGTCCTTCGCCTTGATCTTTGCGATCTCCGCCACCTGCGCCCGGGTCACCTTGCCGACCTTCTCGCGGTTTGGCGTGCCGGAGCCCTTGGCGATCCCCGCGGCCCGCTTCAGCAGCACGGACGCCGGCGGGCTCTTGGTCACGAACGTGAACGACTTGTCCTGGTAGACGGTGATGACCACCGGAATGACGAGGCCGGCCTGCGAAGCCGTCGCCGCGTTGAACTGCTTGCAGAACTCCATGATATTCACGCCCTGCTGGCCAAGGGCGGGGCCGACGGGCGGGGCGGGGTTCGCCTGCCCGGCGGGAATCTGCAAACGGATCACACCCGTGACTTTTTTCGCCATGTCTACGCTCCGGACGGGCTCAAGCCCGCTCCACCTGCGAGTACTCCAACTCCACCGGCGTGGCCCGGCCGAAGATGGAGACCGATACCTTCAGCTTGCCGTGCGCCGGGTCCACCTCCTCCACGACGCCGGTGAAGTTTTGGAACGGCCCCTCGGTGATCGTCACCGACTCGCCCGGTTCGAAGGTCACCTTGGGCCGGACCTTGTCCTTCTTTTCCTCGACCTGCGCCAGGATGCTCTCGATCTCCTCCGGCCTGAGCGGCAACGGCCGGTCGCCGCCGACGAAGCGGATCACGCCCTGTGTCTCCTGGATGAACCGCCAGGCGGGCTCGTTCAGCTTCCTCTCGTCGTTGTAGAGGGCCAGCTCGACCAGCACGTAGCCCGGGAAGAACTTCCGCACGGTCGTCGCACGGCGCTGGCCGCGGGTTTCGGCCACGCGCTCGGTCGGCACGAGCACCTCGCCGACGTAGTCGGTCATTCCCTCGAGCTTCGCCCGCCGCTCGATGCTCTCCTTGACGCGGTTCTCCTGGCCCGACAACGTGTGCAACACAAACCACTGCTTGTTCATACGCGCCCGCGCCCCCGCCGGCTACCGTGGCAGGATGGCCTGCAACGCCAGGATCACAGCCCCGTCGCACAGCGCGACGTAGGCCGCCAGCAGAACCACCGAAACGATGACCACGACCGTGGACTCGAACAGCTCGCCGCGGGTCGGCCAGCTGCACTTCTTGAGTTCGGCCTGGACATCCTCCACAAAGCCCCGGCCTCGCTGCAGCCATGTTCGAACCTTGTCCATCGGATCTCCGCGGCGCTCAAGCCTGGCAGGCCAGGAGGGACTTGAACCCCCAACAACCGGTTTTGGAGACCGGTGCTCTGCCAATTGAGCTACTGGCCTGCCGCCAAATCCGGCCGCTCACTTCGTCTCCCGGTGCAGCGTATGCCTCCGCTCCGCCGGGCAGAACTTGCGCAGCTCCAGCCGCTCGGTCTGCGTGCGCTTGTTGCGCGTCGCCGTGTAGTTGCGGCGCTTGCACTCGGTGCACGCCAGCGTGACGATTTCTCTCGGCATGGCCGGTCCGTTGCTCCGGCGCCCGCGGCGGTTGCCCCGCCGGACGCCTGTTGGCCTACTCCAGAATCTCCGTCACCCGGCCGGCCCCGACAGTCCGACCGCCCTCGCGGATCGCGAACCGCATGTAGCGCTCCATCGCGATCGGCGTGATCAGCCTGACCAGCATGCTGACGTTGTCGCCCGGCATCACCATCTCGACGCCCTCAGGCAGCGTGATGTCGCCGGTGACGTCCGTCGTCCGGAAATAGAACTGGGGACGGTACCCCTTGAAGAAGGGGGTATGGCGGCCGCCTTCTTCCTTCGACAGCACGTAGACCTCGGCCTTGAACGTCGTGTGCGGCGTGATCGTTCCCGGCTTGGCCAGGACCTGGCCGCGCTCGACCTCCTCCTTCTTGGTGCCGCGCAGCAGCACGCCGATGTTGTCGCCGGCGCGCCCCTCGTCGAGCAGCTTTCGGAACATCTCGACGCCGGTCGCGGTGGTCTTTTGGGTGTCGCGCAGCCCGACGATCTCCACCTCGTCGCCGACCTTAATCAAGCCGCGCTCGACGCGACCGGTGACCACCGTTCCGCGGCCTTCGATCGAGAACACGTCCTCGATCGGCATCAGGAACGGCTGGTCGATCGGCCGCTCGGGCTCCTTGATGTAGGAGTCCAGCGCGTCCATGAGCTGCGTGATGCAGGCGGCGTCCGGGTGGTCCGGCGTAGGCGCCTGCAGGGCCTTCAAGGCCGAGCCGCGAATGATCGGCGTTTCGTCGCCGGGGAACTCGTACTTCGAGAGGAGGTCGCGGATCTCCATCTCAACCAGGTCGAGCAGCTCCGGGTCGTCCACCGTGTCCACCTTGTTCAGGAAGACGACGATCGCGGGCACGCCGACCTGACGCGCCAGCAGGATGTGCTCGCGCGTCTGGGGCATGGGGCCGTCGGAGGCGCTGACCACGAGGATCGCGCCGTCCATCTGCGCCGCGCCGGTGATCATGTTTTTCACGTAGTCGGCGTGGCCGGGGCAGTCCACGTGGGCGTAGTGCCGCGCCGACGATTCGTACTCGACGTGGGCGGTCGCGATGGTCAGGATCTTCGTCGCGTCGCGACGCCCGTGGGCCTCGGAGGCCTTGGCGACCTGGTCGTATGTGATGAAGCGGGCCAGCCCCTTGGCCTCCTGGACCTTGGTGATGGCCGACGTCAGCGTCGTCTTGCCGTGGTCGACGTGACCGATGGTGCCGACGTTGACATGCGGCTTTGTCCGTTCAAACTTTTCCTTCGCCATGACTGTCTCCCTTTCTTGCGGCCGTCCGGCCGCCTCAATCGTCCGGCCCGCCCGCGCGGGCTGGAGCCCACGAGCGGGATTGAACCGCTGACCTCGTCCTTACCAAGGACGCGCTCTACCGACTGAGCTACATGGGCCATCCCGCCCCCGCCGGCCCCAGGCGGGGCGCGCGTGCGATTCCCGCGCCAAGGGCGAACTAGTAGTCTAGCAGACCGGTTCGGGCCGTCAACCTCGACAGAGGACGACGGTCCTCTCACCTAAACGAAACGCGCCGCCGGCCGTGAGGCCGGCGGCGCGCGTCGTCAAAGCGATCCCCGGCAACGCGCTACTCTCCCGCGGCCACCGCCGCAGTACCATCGCCGCTGAGAGTCTTAACGACCGTGTTCGGAATGGGAACGGGTGTTGTCCTCCCGCCATGGTCACCGGGGAAAAAACTCCGCGCAGGAATGGGGAAGCCGGTCGCCGAGCGAACGGGCACCGGACGATCAAGCCACACGGCTGATTAGGACCGGTCAGCTTCACGGGTCGCCCCGCGTCCACCTCCGGCCTATCGAGGTCGTCGTCTTCGACCAGCCTTCAGAACCCTTACGGGTTGGGAGATCTGATCTTGGGGGGGGCTTGGCGCTTAGATGCTTTCAGCGCTTATCCTTTCCGCACATAGCTACCCGGCGGTGCCGCTGGCGCGACAGCCGGAACACCAGAGGTGCGTAGTTCCCGGTCCTCTCGTACTAAGGAACTATCCCCTCAAATCTCCTGCGCCCACAGTGGATAAGGACCAAACTGTCTCACGACGTTTTGAACCCAGCTCGCGTACCGCTTTAATGGGCGAACAGCCCAACCCTTGGGACCTTCTCCAGCCCCAGGATGCGATGAGCCGACATCGAGGTGCCAAACCGCCGCGTCGATGTGGACTCTTGGCGGCGATCAGCCTGTTATCCCCGGAGTACCTTTTGTCCGTTGAGCGATGGCGCTACCACGAGCAACCACCGGATCACTTAGCCCTGCTTTCGCACCTGCTCGACCTGTCCGTCTCGCAGTCAAGCTCCCTTCTGCCTATGCGCTCTACACACGATTGCCGACCGTGTTGAGGGAACCTTAGGGCTCCTCCGTTACCGTTTGGGAGGAAACCGCCCCAGTCAAACTGACCCTCTGGCACTGTCCCTGTCCCGGATGACGGGCCCAGGTTAGAACTCCGGACCACCAAAACTGGTATTTCACCGTCGGCTCCCCCCACCCTGACGAGCGGGGTTCTCCGCCTCCCAGCTATCCTACATATGGCGGGCCAGAGTCCCATACCAGATTACAGTAAAGGTTCACAGGGTCTTTCCGTCCTACTGCGGGAAGCCGGCATTTGCACCGGCGCTACAATTTCACCGAGAACCTCGTTGAGACAGCGCTCCGATCGTTACACGATTCGTGCAGGTCGGAACTTACCCGACAAGGAATTTCGCTACCTTAGGACCGTTATAGTTACGGCCGACATTCACCGGGGCTTCGGGTCGGAGCTTCGCCTTGCGGCTGACTCCTTGCCTTAACCTTTCGGCATTGGTCACGTGTCACACCCTATACATCCTCTTTTGAGTTCGCAGAGTGCTGTGTTTTTGGTAAACAGTCGCCAGAGCTCTTTCACTGCGCCTCCCCAGCGCTTGAGATGATCGCACGCCGGAGAGGACCCCTTCTTCCGAAGTTACGGGGCCAGATTGCCGAGTTCCTTAACGAGGTTTCTCTCGCGCGCCTGGGTATATTCTACCCTCCCACCTGTGTCGGTTTGCGATACGGTCGCCTGTCCGACTCGCTAGAAGCTTTTCTCGGCAGCGGAGCCTCGGCCGGTTCCCGCCCCTTGCGGGACGGATCCCGCTCGCCCTTCAAGGTTGACGCCCCGACGGATTTGCCTATCGGGACCCTCTGGGGGCTTGGACCACCGTTTCCATCTGGTGGCCGGCCTAGCTTTCTGCGTCACTCCATCGCGTCTTGATCGTCGAACCGGCGGTACAGGAATATTGAACCTGTTTCCCATCGACTACGCCTTTCGGCCTCGCCTTAGGGGCCGACTAACCCTGGGCGGACGAACCTTCCCCAGGAAATCTTGGGATTTCGGCGGACGGGATTTCCACCCGTCTTATCGTTACTCATGTCCGCATAATCGCTTCCATGCAGTCCATGCCGCGTTCCCGCAACACTTCGGCCCGCATGGAACGCTTCCCTACCACCCCCCGCTTGCGCGAGGGATCCGCGGCTTCGGCATCCGGTTTGAGTCCCGATCATTTATGGCGCAAAACCACTCGACCAGTCAGCTGTTACGCACTGTTTAAATGATGGCTGCCTCTAAGCCAACATCCTGGCTGTCTTCGCAGTTTCACATCCTTCCGCACTTAACCGGATTTGGGGGCCTTGGCCGGCGGTCTGGGCTATTTCCCTCTTGTCCGTGAAGCTTATCCCCCACGGACTGACTCCACACGTGCCGCCGGCGGCATTCGGAGTTTGATTGGCTTCGGTATTCCGGTAAGAACCCTAGACCATTCAGTGCTCTACCTCCGCCGGTCGCGTTCGTGCAGGCTAGCCCTAAAGCTATTTCGGGAAGAACCAGCTATCCCCGAGTTTGTTAAGTCTTTCGCTCCCACCCACAGCTCATCCAAGGACTTTTCAACGTCCACTGGTTCGGGCCTCCACCCGGTGTTACCCGGGCTTCACCCTGGCCATGGGTAGCTCACACGGCTTCGGGTCTGCCGCACGCGACTGAATCGCGCCGTTCGCACTCGCTTTCGCTTCGGCTCCTCCCGTCACCGGGATTAACCTCGCCGCGTACGGCAACTCGCGGACTCATTATGCAAAAGGCAAGCCGCCATCCGGCGTTCGCCGGACTACGACACCTTGTAGGCATGCGGTTTCAGGTACTGTTTCACTCCCCTATCAGGGGTTCTTTTCACCTTTCCCTCACGGTACTCGTTCACTATCGGTCATCGGCACGTATTTAGCCTTAGGAGGTGGGCCTCCCGGATTCCGGCAGGGTTTCACGTGTCCCGCCGTACTTGGGATCCCGCTAGGGTCTGTCCGGATTTCGCCTACGGGCCTGTCACCCTCTGTGGAGGAACGTTCCAGATCTCTTCGGCTATCCATCCAGATCCCACGCCGCGGTCCCACAACCCCCCGCGGTAAACCGCGGGGTTTGGGCTGTTCCCCGTTCGCTCGCCACTACTGAGGGAATCGCGTTTGCTTTCTTTTCCTGGGGGTACTGAGATGTTTCACTTCCCCCCGTTCGCTTCGACGTCGTATGTGTTCCGGCGCCGACGCTCCGGCATTGCCCGGAGCGGGTTGCCCCATTCGGAGATCCCCGGATCAAAGCGTATGTGCCGCTCCCCGAGGCTTATCGCAGCTTATCACGTCCTTCATCGCCGGCCGATGCCAAGGCATCCACCGCACGCCCTTACTAGCTTGATCAACAATGTCTCGGTGTCCCGTCCCCGCCCGAACGGGCGGGTCGGGCTTCCCCAATTCCTGCGCGTCGATGTCAAAGAACCACCCCGTTGCCGGGGAAATTCACGTCGGCGACGGACCAGCCGCCTGGTGGGCGTGACTGGAGTCGAACCAGTGACCTCGTCCTTATCAGGGACGCGCTCTAACCAACTGAGCTACACGCCCTACTTCGCGCGTCGGCTTCGCCTTGCGCTTCGTAGGGCAAGCCCGCGGTCGGCGGCTTGCCATCCGCAGCCCAAGCCCGCCCCTCGCGAACGCGGAGCGAAGGATGGTGGAGGCAACCGGGTTCGAACCGGTGACCCCAAGCTTGCAAAGCTTGTGCTCTGCCAACTGAGCTATGCCCCCGCCCTTCGGCGACAACACAGCCACCGGCCGATCAATCGGTCCGTCCTGCCGTCGATGACGTACGACCCGCTTCGGATCAGAAACGGTGCGGCGTGCGCGAGCTCGATCGCGCGCGTGCGCGCGCGGTTATACTCTCCCGACCCGCTCTCGCGGGCCTGGATGCTCCTTAGAAAGGAGGTGATCCAGCCGCAGGTTCCCCTACGGCTACCTTGTTACGACTTCATCCCAGTCACCACCCACACCTTCGGCACCTTGCGGCGACTTCGGGTGCAGACGGCTCCCATGATGTGACGGGCGGTGTGTACAAGGCCCGGGAACGTATTCACGGCGCCGTAGCTGATGCGCCATTACTAGCGATTCCGGCTTCATGCAGTCGAGTTGCAGACTGCAATCTGAACTGGGGCCGGTTTTCAGGATTGGCTCCACCTCGCGGTTTTGCGTCCCACTGTACCGGCCATTGTAGCACGTGTGCAGCCCTGGACATAAAGGCCATACTGACTTGACGTCATCCCCACCTTCCTCCTGCTTATCACAGGCAGTCTGATTAGAGTGCCTCCTTGCGGAGTCGCAACTAATCACAAGGGTTGCGCTCGTTGCGGGACTTAACCCAACACCTCACGGCACGAGCTGACGACAGCCATGCAGCACCTGTGCAG
>OGCI01000448.1_pt1 | contig 47864 bp, 47 predicted proteins | sample 1570021 | NCBI WGS metagenome assembly OGCI01 (sample SAMN06264664, study PRJEB24512) | hot springs metagenome | isolation source: Hot spring water | place: South Africa: Tshipise | collected 2015-06-21
AGGGAATTACTTGTTCTTGTCTAAGACGGAGATCTTCTTTTTCTCGAAACTCCAACAGTGTCTTGACACTATCATTCTTGGGATTCCTTTTGCTCTTTTGAGGGAGAGTATGATACAATAAAATGTACAAGTCTTCGTGTGAGGATAGGAGCGTTGAAGGTATGTCTGGACATTCAAAGTGGGCACAGATTAAACACAAGAAAGCCAAAACCGACCAAGCTCGAGGCAAAGCCTTTTCGAAACTCATTCGTCTCATTACCGTAGCGGCGCGTCAAGGTGGAGGTAGTATTGAAAACAATGCTCGTCTCCGTTTGGCGGTACAGAAAGCGCGCGAAATGAACATGCCCCAAGAGAATATTGAAAAGGCGATCAAAAAAGGGACCGGAGAATTAGAAGGTTTCGCTTACGAGGAAGTGATTTACGAAGGATATGGGCCGGGAGGGGTCGCCATCATGGTGGAGGCGACTACTGACAATCGCAACCGGACTACTGCCGAACTCCGTCACATTTTCAGTCGTTACGGCGGAAGCTTGGGAGAATCGGGATGTGTCTCCTGGGTATTCGAACGACAAGGACTCATTAGCTTTGAAAAGGACAAGGTCAACGAGGAAGAGCTGACCCTGGTGGCGATTGATGCGGGGGCCCAGGATATTCGTACTACTGAAACTACGATTGATGTGATCATCACGCCTGAAGACTTCGAAACGGTCAAAGAAGCGTTGGAAGGTCAGGGGTTCCGGTACGCAGTGGCCCAGATAAGTATGGTACCTAAAAATACCGTAAGTGTCGAGGGGAAACAGGCCCAGCAGGTTCTTGATCTTATGGAAGCATTGGAAGAACACGACGACGTTCAAGAGGTTTATGCCAACTTCGACATTGCCGACGAGCTGATGGAGTCACTTAAAGGTTGATGAAGGGAGCACCACGGCGGATTTTAGGAATTGACCCGGGTGTTGCTACGACCGGTTGGGGAGTGATTGACTGTCAAGGCAAGGACCGGGTGGCGGTGGTGCATTACGGTTCCATTATTACCGTTTCGAAAGATGCACGAGGGGAGCGCTTGCTCTCCATTTTTCATGAACTGAGCACGGTCATTAAAAAGTATGCCCCCCAGGAAGCGGCAGTCGAGGAGCTTTTCTTTAATAGAAACGTAAAAACCGCCCTCTCGGTGGGAGAAGCACGAGGGGTAGCTCTGTTGTGTGCAACGTTCCATGGGATACAGGTGTACGAATATACACCCCTCGAAGTAAAGCAAGCCATAGTTGGCTATGGGAGAGCGACCAAGTATCAAGTAAGCTATATGGTGGGGCAAATTTTGGGGATTGAGAAGCCTATTACCCCTGATGATACTGCAGATGCTTTGGCGGTTGCTCTCTGTCACGCTTTTTGCAGAGACTTGAGAGATGGAAATAAATGTTAGATAGTATTCAAGGAAAAGTGATCGAAGTGAAAGATGGAGAATGTGTGGTCGAGAGTGGGGGGCTCGGTTTTCGTCTCTATCTCACCCCTTTCAATGTTCCCAAAGAAGGGGAACATCTCCGTTTCTTGCTCCGTTCGTTTTTGCGGGAGAGTGGGGAATTTATCTTCTACGGATTTTTAGAGGAAAAGGAACGCGCGGTCTTTGACGCTTTACGAGGGGTACGGGGAATTAACCATCGTACTGCTTTCAAAATTCTTTCGCGGGTGCGGTGGGAAGAATTTGTGGTTTTGGTGGTGCGAGAAGAACTTGCTTTTTTGGAAAGCCGAGGAGGCGTGGGGAGTAAAACTGCCAAACGCTTGGTTTTGGAACTCAAACCGCTTTTACTCAAAGCAGGTTTTGATGGAGGAATAGAGTTTCCCGAAGTTTTTGAAGAGGCGAAAGAGGTGCTCTTTAGCCTGGGATATAGCGTGAGAGAAGTGAACCAAGTGATGGATTCCTTGTGGCATGAATTACAAGGGGAGACGGTAGATGTTGAGGTGGTTATTCGTAAAGCACTCTTGAAATTAGGTGGAGAACGGTGAAAAAGGAGAACGGTACTTTCTCGGTTGTCAGACATGAGGAAGAACTTGCCCTTCGTCCTCGAGGTTTGAACGAGTTCATCGGACAGGAAGAAGTGGTCTCCCATCTCAAAGTGTATATCCAGGCTTCTTTGGCTCGAAAGGAGCCCTTAGACCATGTTTTGTTTTACGGTCCTCCCGGGCTTGGGAAAACCACCCTTGCCTATATTATCGCTGCCGAAATGGGAGGGAATATCCGCTGTCTCTCTGGTCCTACGATTTCGAGAGCCGGAGATTTGGCAGCTCTGCTCACCTCGATTACCGAGTATGATGTCGTTTTCATCGACGAAATTCATCGTCTTCCCCGACCCTGTGAGGAGATTCTCTATAGTGCCATGGAGGAGTACACGGTGTACCTCCTCATCGGCAAAGGGCCCGGTGCCAAAAGTGTTACCCTGAAACTCCCTCCCTTTACTCTGGTAGGAGCGACTACCCGGATAAGCCTCCTCAGTGCTCCCCTCCGTAATCGTTTTGGGATCGTAGAGAAACTCAATTTCTATACTCCTCAAGAGCTCTCACATATTGTCGACCGTACGGCGCGTCTTTTAGGTGTTGGTATCTCTGAAAAAGCGGCATTGGTGGTTGCTTCTCGCTCGCGGGGGACACCGAGATTGGCCAATCGTCTTTTGCGTCGCGTTCGTGATTTTGCCGAAGTCATGGGAAAACAAGTCATCGATGAGGATTTGGTAGAGCATGCTTTTTCTGCCTTAGGAGTGGATGCCTGGGGATTGAGTACCATCGATCGTAAATTTCTCTCCGCCCTTGCCTCTCACTATCGGGGAGGACCGGTGGGGTTGGAGAGTATAGCAATGGTTTTGGGAGAGGATGTCGATACTCTGGAAGAAGTGTATGAACCGTTTTTACTCACGATGGGTTTCATTGCTCGTACCAAAAGGGGTCGAGTTCTCACCCCCTGTGGATATGAGTATTTGAAGAAGGTGGGTGAACTTGAATAAGCTTTTGCTCCATACCTGTTGCGGTCCGTGTGCAACGGCAGTGAACCGCTTCTACGAGGAGCGGGATTTCGCAGTGGTCAATTTCTTTTACAACCCCAATATCCATCCTTTTGACGAGTATGTAAAGCGCCTTACCACCTTAGAAGAATACCTCGCAAGTACCGGAGGAGTACTCTTTGCCCCGTTACCTTATAATCCCTTGGAGTATTTTGCCGTTGTGTCGCCGGACAAACGTTGTGAGTCGTGTTACCGCCTGCGTTTACAAAAAACTGCCGAATGGGCGAAAAAGTGGGGGTTTCTTTTCTTTGCCACTACACTCACCATAAGCCCCTACCAAAATAGAGTTCGCCTCCTCGAAATAGGGCAGGAGATCGGCTCTCTCGTAGGTCTTCAGTTTGTAGGGGAAGATTTGTGTTCTCTTTTCTCTCAGAGTGCGAAAAAAGCGAAAGAGCGAGGATTGTACCGTCAAAACTATTGTGGGTGTATTTATAGCCGATGGGAAGGAGTGAAGAAACGCCTATGGAAATCTCTTACTGGGCAAGGTTGTTCATAATCTTGGGTGTCATTTTTATCGTGGTGGGGATTCTCCTCTTCGTTTTGCCGCGTATTCCCGGATTGGCGAAACTCGGGCGCTTGCCGGGAGACATAGTGTATAAGCGGGGCAACGTGACCTTTTACTTCCCCATTGTGACCTCACTCCTTTTGAGTCTCCTTCTCACTCTCCTTCTCAATTTCCTGTTCCGGCGATAGGTGCACCATGAAGTATTTCTCTCTCCTCGTCCTCGTCGGTGTATTTTTGTGTCTCGTGGGAGAGATCGGGGGGGCAGACTCACTTGAAGTGGCGGTTGCTCTCTTCCGGGGAGAAAAAGCTGATTTTTCCTCGGATGGTGGCCTGCTCGTGCGCATGGGGGGAAAAACCTTTGCTGTCCCGCCGAAGAAGAGTGTCCACTTTGAGAAGCGTGGAGAAGAAATTTTTTGGGTGGAGAAAAAGGTAGTCGATTCTTCGGTGTTGTTGGCTCCCCGAGGGGGAGAATACCTCTTGTGGGGAAAACGCCCCTATCGAGGGAGAATCCTCCTTAAAGTGCATAGGGGGCAGATCTTGGTTCTCAATCGCCTTTCGCTTGAAGATTATGTGAAAGGGACTATCAAATTGGAAGCCAGCCCTTCCTGGCCGGAAGAGGCTCTGAAGGCGCAGATTGTGGTTGCTCGAACCTATGCATTGAAAAATCTTGGTCGGCACAAGGAGGAAGGCTTCGATTTTTGTGCCACGGTTCACTGTCAGCGCTACGGTGGGGTGAATGCCGAGGATCCACGGAGTAACCACTTGGTGGAAGAGACTGAAGGGATTGTGCTCACCTATGAGGGGAAGTTGGCTTCAGTAGTCTATCACTCGGAGAGCGGAGGATACACCGACAGTGCGCTCAACGTGTGGGGGAAGGACGTTCCCTATCTTGTCGCAGTACCCTCTCCGTGGGAGGAGGAGTCACCCCACAAGTCGTGGCAAGTAGAACTCACGAAGAGTGATATTGAGCGAGCTCTCAAAAGAGGTGGATACTTAGTGGGTTCGCTTGAAGAGGTGCGCTTCATTCCTGGAGATAATGGGCGCATGAAGGTGGTGGAATTTATGGCCGGAGGAAAGCAATATACCATTCCCGCCTCTCGTTTTCGGGAAACGGTAGGGGTAGATACCATTTTGAGTACCTGCTTTCGGGTTACCGTTCGAAAGAAAGGAGAGGAACGGGTGGTTCGAACCCGAAAAGTTGCCCCTCCACCGCGAGAGACCCAGGCTTACCGGGAATGGATGGAGAGAGATTGGAATCTGGATGACATCATCGCTTTCTTGGAAATGCGCGAACGAGAGAGAGAAGGGAAAAAGGGAGAACTCCCACCGCAAGTCGAGGAAGTCACCGAAGTGATCACCGCCTCGGAAGAATACTATCTCTTTGAGGGGAGAGGATGGGGTCATGGTGTGGGACTTTCTCAGTGGGGAGCAGTGGGAATGGCCGAGCGTGGTTTTCAGTATCCTGAAATTCTCCTCCATTATTTTCCCGGATGTCGTTTGGGTCGAGTGAGGGAGTGATATGCTCAAGATCGAACTTTTCGATTTTCACCTTCCTCCAGAGCTCATTGCTCAAAAACCGGTTACTCCTCGTGACCATTGCCGCCTCCTTGTGGTTGATCGGGGACAGAAGACCTTAGCACATCGTATTTTTTTCCAGATTGAGGAATACCTCCATCCTGGTGATGTCTTGGTCATTAACGAGTCGCGGGTTTTGCCCGCTCGTTTTGTAGCGCACAAAGAGGGAAGCGGGGGAAAGGTGGAAGTGCTCTTCCTCAGGGAACAGGAAGGGCGATGGGAATGTTTGGTTTCTCCACGAAAAAAGGTCCGTTTGGGGCAGACTCTGGTTCTCAAGGAGCATCCCGAATATCGATTTCTTCTCGAAGAGGATCATAAAGATACGTGGTTCGTGCGTCCCCTCTTTGCTCTCTCGCCCGAGGAATTCTTGCGTCGTTTTGGCGCAATACCGCTTCCACCTTATATTAAGGCTAAGGGAATACCACTTGAAGAGTATCAGACGGTTTACGCCCGCGTCAGTGGTTCGGTGGCTTCTCCGACTGCGGGACTCCACTTTACTCCCCAGCTCCTCTCTCGTTTGAAGGAAAAGGGAGTTCGCATTCTCTCTCTTATTCTTCACGTGGGATTAGGGACTTTCCAACCGGTCAAAGAAGGGGAAGTCGAGAAACACCGTATGCATAGGGAGTGGTTTTTTCTCCCTCAGGAGACGGCGCAGAGCATTCTTGAGGCGAAAGGTGCGGGAAACAAAGTAGTAGCGGTAGGAACGACGTCGGTACGAGTGTTAGAGAGCGTATGGCAGAGGTGGGGAACCTTGCGAGAGGATCACGGAGAGACCGATCTTTTCATTTACCCTGGTTTTCACTTTGGGGTGGTTGACGCCCTGATTACTAATTTTCATCTCCCCCGTTCTACGCTTTTTATGTTAGTATGTGCTTTCGGTGGGATAGAATTTATGCATCACGCGTATCAAGAAGCGATTCGTGAGGGTTACCGTTTTTATAGCTTCGGAGACGCTATGTTCATCAGGTAAGCGAAGGAGAAGGAACGATGGCACAGTCATTCACCTTACTCGTCGATGATGCCCATACTCGGGCTCGCTCAGGAGTCCTCCGTACTGCCCACGGGGAAGTGGAGACCCCAGTGTTCATGCCGGTGGGGACTCAAGGCACGGTAAAAGCCATTGCCCAAGATCGTCTCAAAGAGTTAGGAGTACAGATTTTCCTCTGTAATGCCTATCATCTCCACTTGCGTCCGGGAGAAGAAGTGGTGAAGGAAATAGGGGGATTACACCGTTTCATCTCTTGGGAGAGGGCCCTTCTCACCGATAGCGGAGGATTTCAGGTATTCAGCTTGGCGGATCTCGTCCGGATCGATGATCGGGGAGTAGTATTTCGTTCCCATCTCGATGGGTCATTACACGAAATTACTCCTCAGAAAGCTATGGCCATTCAAATGGATTTAAGGGCAGATATCATTATGGCTTTGGACCAATGTGTGGGTTTTCCGGCTTCGGTGTACGAAGAGAAATTGGCTATGGAGAGGACCTTACGTTGGGCGAGAGAGTGTCGAGAGGCGTTTTTTTCTTCGGACCAGCTTCTCTTCGGCATCGTGCAAGGAGGAGTCAACGAAGACCTGCGACGAGAGAGTGCCCGGAAGACTGTGGAAATCGATTTTGATGGATACGCCATTGGGGGCTTAAGTGTAGGGGAACCCAAAGCACTCATGTACCAGATGATCGAGGTGGTGGAGCCGTTCCTTCCGGTGGAGAAACCGCGTTACCTCATGGGAGTGGGGCATCCGGTGAGTGTTTTGGAAGCGGTGACACGGGGAGTGGACATGTTCGATTGCGTGCTTCCCACCCGTAACGCTCGTAACGCTTGCCTTTTGACCCGAAGAGGGAAGGTGAATATTGACCGCTTGGAATTCGCCCGCGACTTCCGTCCGCCTGATCCTGAGTGTCAATGTTACACCTGTCAAAATTTTTCCCGCGCGTACCTGCGTCATCTTTTTAAGACCGGAGAGATTCTCGCTGCAGAACTCGCTACTATACACAATCTCTATTTTATGATAGAGTTGATGAGAAACGTTCGTCGCGCTCTGCGTGGTGGATGTTGGTCGGAATTCTATAACCAGTTTGTGTCTCAGTACGAAGACCATTTTTCCGGGTGAAAGGAGGATCTTGCTGTGAATGTATTTTTCTCTGTAGCGTGGGCAGCAAACCAAACCGCTCCATCTGCGCCAGCAACACCTACTGCCACGCCTAATGTGTTTGCCCAGTTTCTCCCCCTCATTTTTATCATCCTCATCTTCTACTTTCTCCTCATCGTTCCTCAGCAGAGACGGCAAAAAGCCCAGCGGGAACTGTGGGAGGGCCTGAAAAAAGGCGATAGAGTGGTAACCGTGGGAGGTATCCATGGGACGATTGCTCAAGTGGAAGGTGAAGAAGTGCTTCTTGAGGTAGCTAAGGATGTCCGAATTCGCGTTTCTAAGAGCGCGGTAGCATCAAAGAAGTCTTAAGCTCTTGCGAGAGGAAGGAGGCATCATGCCTTGAGAAGAATGCTCCCCTGGAGACTATTTGTTGCCTTGGCTTTGATCGTCATATCGGTGGTAGTTATCTTTCCCCTGGGCGAGAAAATTCGCCTGGGGCTTGATTTAAAAGGTGGTTCGCATATTCTCCTCGAATGCGTTGACACTCCTGAAGCCCCGGCTGATGAGGATGCAGTGCGACGAGTTTTAGAAATCATTCGTAATCGTATCGACCAATTGGGAGTTGCGGAGGCGGTTATCGCTCGCCAGGGAGAACGGAGAGTTTTGGTCCAGCTTCCCGGAGTTACCGATCCGCAGCGGGCGGTGGAAATTATCGGAAAAACTGCTCTTTTAGAATTCAAAGATGAGAACGGACAAACGGTGGTCACCGGTGCACACTTAAAGAGTGCACAAATTCAATATGACCGTTTAGGGCGGCCGACGGTGGCTATTTCCTTTGACGCCGAAGGAGCAAAACTCTTTGCCCAGGCTACGACCTTAAATGTGGGTAAACCTTTGGGAATTTACCTTGATGGAACACTGATCTCGAATCCCGTGGTCCAAGAGCCCATTTTAAAAGGGGATGCACAGATTACTGGTCGTTTTACTCTGGAGGAGGCACAAAACTTAGCCATTCTCTTGCGAGCCGGAGCATTGCCGGTAAAGGTCGAGGTTATTGAAAACCGCTCGGTTGAGCCGACCTTAGGAAAAGACTCGGTAGAAGCGGGAGTGAGAGCGGCGGCGATTGGGATTGTGCTCGTCTTCATCTTCATGTTTCTCTATTACGGTTCCTTAGGATTAGTGGCGGATTTGGCCTTAGTATGTTATGTACTCTTCTTCTTGGCTATTTTTGTGGGAGTACGGGCCACGCTCACTTTGCCGGGAATCGCTGGATTTGTCCTCACCGTGGGCATGGCTGTTGACGCCAATGTCATCATTTTTGAGCGGATCAAAGAAGAATACCGGGCAGGAAAAACCTGGAGGGCTTCTATCGAAGCTGGTTTTGAAAAGGCTTTTCGAACTATCCTTGATTCCAATATTACCACCCTCATTGCCGCGGTGCTCTTGTTCTCCTTGGGTTCTGGTCCCATCAAGGGATTCGGAGTTACTCTGAGCTTGGGAATTCTGTGCAGCATGTTCACCGGTGTATGGGTTACGAGAGTTCTTTTAGAGCTTCTTGCCGAAAAAATTAGGATTAAGGGAGCAAATTAGGAGGGTAACTCATGGAATTCATTAAGAGTGCGCACATCAACTTTATGGGAGCTCGGCGAGTAGCGTATGTTATTTCCTCGGTGTTGTTGATTCTGTGCGTGGTGAGTCTTTTGACGCGTGGGCTGAACTACGGAGTGGATTTTGCTGGCGGAACGCTCATGCAGTTTGACTTTGACCGTGAAATTACTCCACAAGAAGTACGGATGGTACTCGATGGTCTCAATCTCTCGAAAAGCGTGATTCAGCGTTTTTCGGCCGATGAAGTGGTCATCCGTACGGTAAAAATTGATAAGAGTACTCAAGACCAGGTTCTCTCTGCACTGCGGGAGAAGTTTGGTGCCGTTCGCCTCACCCGCATCGAAGATATCGGACCGGCAGTGGGTGCAGAACTTCGCCGCATGGGGATCATTGCTCTTCTTGTGGCCGTAGCTGGGATCCTACTCTACGTGGCTTTTCGCTTTGAATTCCGGCCGGCGGTAACCTCGGTTTTGGCTTTAATGCACGACGGATTGATTGTCGTCGGTATAGTTTCCCTCTTGGGACGGGAATTCACCGTTCCCATCCTGGCGGCGGTTTTAACCATTTTGGGGTATTCTATTAACGACTCCATCGTGGTCATGGACCGGGTTCGAGAAAACCTTGCGGGAAGAAAAAGAGGTGAGGAGTTGGAAGAAATTATCAACCGTAGCCTCAATGAAACTCTTTCTCGAACCATTAATACCGCACTTACCACCGCTTTGCCCATTTTGGCACTCCTCTTTTTCGGCGGCAAGATGCTCCAGGATTTCTCTCTCTCCATTCTCGTCGGTCTTTTGGCGGGAACGTATTCCTCCATTTTCGTGGTGAGTGCCTTATGGGTTGATTGGGAGAGAAAGAGTAGAGTACGGAGGTAAAGGAGTGACGAGACGCTGGCAGATCCGCAAGGTAAATAAACACTATCTTTCGCGACTTGCCCAGGAACTCTCTGTTCCCCTTGCGGTTGCTCGGGTGCTCTTAAACCGGGGGATTACTACTCCGGAAATGGCGTGGGAATTTCTTGACCCCTCTCTTTCGCTCTTGGAGAAGGAATTTCAGAATCTTTCCGGTTTAGATCAAGCAGTAAGAATTTTGGATCGAGCGGTCCAGGAACGGAAACGAATCGTTATTTTCGGTGACTATGATGTTGACGGTCTCACCGCGAGCGTGATTCTCTTTCGCTTGCTCCGACAATTTTCTCCTCAGGTAGAAATTTACCTCCCCAACCGTTTCCTCGAAGGCTATGGGGTTACCGAAAAGGCAGTAGAGACCATTATCGAGCGGTATCATCCTGAGCTCCTCATTACCGTGGATTGCGGTATCCGAGATTGGGGAGGCATTGAAAAGCTTCGCCGTGCGGGAATCTCGGTTATCCTTACCGATCATCATCTTCCTGATTTTTCTGCTCTACCATGTGCAGAGGCCATTGTCACGGGGTGGGATTTGCATGAACAAACCCTGAGGTTACCTCTCTCTGGAGCAGGAGTGGCTTTAGCTTTGGCCCATGCCTATGCCGAGTATCGGGGGAGCGGCGTCAACCCCTTAGAAGAGTATCTGTGGTTAGCATGTCTTGGAGCCATTGCCGACAGTGTTCCTCTTTTGGGAGTGAATCGGGTTATCGTCCGTTATGGTTTACAGGCCATCAATCGGAGGATTCCTTCTGGAGTGGAGGCATTGTTGGTGGCCAGTGGCTCGAAGAAACGTAAACTCGATGTGGAAGATTTAGAACATGTGATTATCCCTCGCTTGAATGCCGCTGGACGGGTAGAAGATCCGAGGTCAGCCTTAGAACTCTTTCTTGAGGAGAAAGAGGAGGCACTTCTTTCCCAGGCACAATATTTGCATGAGCTCAACTTGCGTCGTCAAAAAGAAGAAGAACGAGTACGTGAAAGTATTATTCGGGAAGAAAGGTATCGACATTTTCTTGCTGATGATATCGTGGTTGTGGCGGGAGAAAATTGGAATATTGGTGTTCTTGGGATTGTAGCCACGCGCCTTGTCGATTATTGCAGGAAACCGGTGCTCGTTTTGAGTATTGGAGGGGATTTAGCGGTTGGTTCAGGGAGGAGCATCAAAGGCTTTCATCTTTTGGAGATACTTCGGAAAACCCAGGAAGAACGGGGATTGCTATTCCGTTTTGGAGGACACGAAATGGCGGTGGGCCTTCGCTTGCATCGTGACCGGGTTGCAGCTTTTCGCGATTTTATTAACGAGCGGTTTGGAGCCGAGGCGCGCCGTATTTGCGAAGTTCGCGAAGGTCTTGTCGTTGATGCCCTCCTCGATTTGCAAGAAGTGAACGAAAAATTTTTGCAGTATGTGGAGCGTTGCCAACCTTTTGGAGAGCGAAACCCTCGTCCGCTCTTTGCGGCACTGAATGTCTCTTTGATCAATCAGTGGAGTTTTGGAAAGAGACGGGAACACTTGGGATTTGTGGCTGCGCAAGATCGGGGGAAGCGCGAAGTAGTCATCTTTGGAGGAAGAGAGAGAGCCCAGGAGCTCTCTCGCAGTATGGTAGTAGATCTGGCTTTCCAAGTCGAGCGAGATTTTTTTTCTCAATATCCCTATCTCAAGGTGTGTGATTGGCGAATCAAGAAATGAGGGAGGATGGTTATGGACCTTGCTTCTTACATCCGTAATATTCCTGATTTTCCCCGTCCGGGGATTCAATTCAAAGATGTAACCACACTCTTGAAAGAGAAAGACGCTTTTCGTGTTGCCATTGATCAGTTGGTAGAAATTTTCCGCAAGGAGTCTCTCGATCTTGTGGTAGGTATTGAAGCGCGAGGTTTCATCGTCGGAGCGCCGGTGGCGTATCTTCTCCATTGTGGATTTGTGCCGGTGCGCAAAAAGGGAAAACTGCCTGCTGCCACCTTAGCCAAGACTTACACCTTAGAGTACGGTTCGGCGACCTTGGAGATTCACCGTGACGCTATTACTCGGGGACAGCGGGTGCTCGTGGTCGATGATCTTTTGGCTACCGGAGGAACCACTAAGGCGGTATGCGAGATGGTGGAAGAGTTAGGGGGGAATATTGTTGCAGTGAGTTTCGTTATAGAACTTGAAGCCTTACGAGGACGAGACAAGCTCTCTCGTTACCCGGTGTATTCTCTGGTAAAACTCTGAGGAGAGAAAGTACGTGTCAAGCGTAGCGGGGTAGAAACCATCGATGGTTTGATCAACAAGGTTAAAGAATACCACCCCACTTGCAACGAGGCGCTCATTCGGCGGGCATATGAGTTTGCCGCTCAGGCTCACGAGGGACAGATGCGTCTCTCCGGTGAGCCTTATATTTTTCATCCTCTGGCGGTGGCCCTCATTTTGGCCGAGCTCAAAATGGACGAAGTGAGTATTGCTGCGGCTTTACTTCACGATGTTTTAGAAGATAGTGCCGTTACCCACCAGGAGATCGAAGCTCAGTTCGGGAACAAAATCGCTGCCTTAGTGCAGGGGATGACCAAGCTCAATATCGATTTGGGAACTCCGGCCAAAGAGCGGGAGGTAGAAAATTACCGTCGCATGCTTTTGGCAGTAGCTGCTTCGCAGGAGCTGCGACTCATCATCATTAAATTGGCCGATCGTCTCCACAACATGCGGACCCTCAAGTATCAGTACCGGGAAAAAAAGGAAGAGATTGCTCGGGAGACTTTGGAAATTTTTGCCCCTATTGCCCATCGTTTGGGGATTAATACCATCCAGGTGGAATTAGAGAATTTGAGCCTCTTTTTCCTTGATCCAGAAGCGTATTGCACCATTCAGCGGGGTGTGGAACGTTTACGAAAAGACCGAGAGGCTCTGATTGAAGAGGCGAAGATAGTTTTGACCGAAGAGCTCAAGCGGGTGAGCATCAAAGCAGAAATCCAAAGCCGTTTCAAACACATTTACAGTATTTATAAGAAACTCCGTCGACAGAATCTTGCCTTAGAGGATCTCCACGATTTGGCAGCCATGCGGGTGATCACGAATACCAAGGATGAGTGTTACACCGTTTTGGGGATTGTTCACGATTTGTGGGTCCCGGTGGTTGGTCGTTTTCGCGACTATATCGCGGTGCCGAAATCCAATCAGTACCAGTCCCTCCATACCACAGTTATCGGACCGCGAGGTTTTCCCATGGAAGTACAGATTCGGAGCTGGAATATGCACTACGTTGCCGAATACGGTGTAGCTTCTCATTGGCACTACAAGGAAGGGAAGGCTGCTAAAGAACAGAGCACTTTCGATGCCCACATCAGCTGGCTCAAGCAACTGCTCGACTTGGAACAAGACCTGCAGAGCGCCAGCGAATTCATGGAGAGTCTCAAGATCAGTCTATTCGATGACGAAGTGTACGTTTTCACTCCCCGCGGCGATCTCAAAACCCTGCCTCGGGGTGCCACTCCAATCGATTTTGCCTACCTCATCCATACCGAAGTAGGCAATAGTTGTGTCGGTGCCAAGGTCAATCACCACATGGTACCCTTGAGCTACGAATTGAAGAGTGGTGACATTGTGGAAATTATTACCTCTCGTTCTGCTTCCGGTCCTACGCCGGAGTGGTTGAAATTTGCTAAAACCCCCGGGGCGAGGAATAAAATTCGTGCCTTCTTGCGCAAGAAGAATCGAGAAGAGAATCGAGAGAAAGGTAAGGTTACCTTTGAACGGGAATTGAGTAAATACCCATTGAGCCCGGAAGAAAAGAGTCTCTTTGCCTCCAATCTCGACCATTTCATGAGAGAGAATCACCTGGAGAGTCTCGATGATCTCCATGTGGCGATTGGTGAAGGACGATATAAAGCACGGAAACTGGTGAACCAATTGATTCCTTACGCCATTCGAAAGAAGTGGCAGGAGAGTCACAAGGCCATTACCAAACCTGTGAAGCGGGAAGAAGAGAGCGTGCTCATCCAAGGGACTTCAGGAATCGAAGCCCGTTTAGCACGTTGCTGTACCCCGGTTCCCGGGGATAGCATTGTTGCCTTTGTGACTCAAGGGCGGGGTATTACCGTTCATCGCAGTGATTGTCTCAATCTACAGCATCTTTCCGGTAACGGGCGATTCATCGAAGCGACCTGGAAACCGGGTTTAACCCTCGCCTTCAATGCCGGTGTGATCGTGGAAGCTTTAGATCGACCCCGGCTCCTTGCTGACGTTACCGGAGTGGTAGCCGGATGTCAAATGGAGATCCGGGCAGCAAAGGCGCGCACGGTCGGTGATGAAGCCCATATCTATCTCCTCTTGGAAGTGCATGACAAAGAGGAATTGGATACTCTCTTCCGGGAATTACGTCGGGTTGCCAATGTGAAACACGTTCGGAGAGGTGGTGCGTTCTACCTGAAATGAGAGCAGTAGTGCAACGGGTATCTCGTGCCGCAGTTCGAGTAGACGGAAAAGTGGTGGGAACAATCGACAAAGGAGTGGTGGTGCTCTTAGGTGTAGGCAAAGAGGACACCGAAGACGATCTCGCCTTCATGGTGCGTAAAATTCCTCACTTGCGTATTTTCGAGGACGAGGCAGGAAAAATGAATCGCAGCCTTCGGGAAATAGGAGGAGCGATTCTCTGTATTTCCCAATTCACCCTTTACGGGAATTGTCGACGAGGGTTGCGTCCCAGTTTTGATGAAGCGGCTCCTCCCCCCTTAGCGCTTCACCTCTATGAAAAGTTGGTGGAGCGGTTACGCCAAGAGGGTTTGGCGGTGCAACAAGGACAGTTTGGAGCAATGATGGAAGTGGAATTGGTCAACGATGGACCGGTGACCATCCTCTTAGATAGTAAAGAAAGGAGAAACTCATGAACTTCACCATAACCTCGTTCGTTTTAGGAGATTTTCTCACCAATACCTATCTCCTCGTTTGGGACAAAGAGGCACTCCTCGTCGATCCGGCGGTGCCTTCCGAACGAGTGTATCGCTCTATCCAGGAACAAAGCCTGGATGTGCGTGCCATCGTAAATACCCACGGTCACATCGACCATATCGGGGGTAACACCTTCTTCAAAGAACGTTTCCCTGAAGCCCAACTCCTCGTTCACGAAAATGATTTGCGCTATCTCGATACCCCGGCTTTGAATCTCTCTGCCGAAGTTTCAGCTCCTTTTCTTTCACCCATTCCTGATGGAGTGTTGCGTGGAAAAGAAGGAGTGGTGATAACCATGGGAGAGAAAACCATTCGTTTCATTTTGACCTCGGGACATACCCCGGGAAGCACATGTCTCTACTGTCCTGAAGAGGAATGGCTCCTCTCGGGGGACACACTCTTTGCCGGATCGGTGGGGAGGGTTGATTTACCCGGGGGTTCGTTTGTGGACCTTGTGGCTTCCCTGGGGGAGCTTTTCGAGCGATTTCCCGATTCCACTATCGTGTACCCCGGTCACGGTCCCTCGACCACTATGGGTAGAGAGCGAGAGGGGAATTTCTATTACTTAGAATACGTTGCCTCTCGCTCGTAGCTGGATTTTTAAACGCTCTGAATGATCTCAAGATATTTTTGCACTAAGTGCGTGGCCTTTTCTTTTTCCCGGGCTTCGGCGAAGAGACGCACCAGGGGTTCGGTACCCGAAGGACGGACGAGAACCCAACTTCCATCGTCTAAGATGACCTTGTACCCATCAATGGTGAGGCGATTTTTCTCCTGAGCGGTGATTCTTTCAATATGGGCTAAGATTTTGTCCTTCTTTTCCGGATCGACGGTAATCTTGGTCTTTACTTGATAGCGGAGCGGAAGGCTTTGCAAAATTTCACTCAATGGCTTCTCGTATTTGGCCATGACGTGGAGGAGGTAAGCGGCAGCCATGGCTCCGTCTCTCCCCCATACGAAATCGGGGAAGATCATCCCTCCGTTTTCCTCACATCCGAAAATACCCCCCTTTTCCATGAGGGCTTTGGCAACAACCAAATCTCCCACCGCGGTGATGACTACTGTACGACCATGCTGTTCGGCAATGTCTTGGAGCATGTGCGTAGTGGCTACCGTGGTAACAATGGGACCGGGGTGAGGCTTCATCGATAATTCCCGAGCGACCAAGCTCACACTCCAGTCTCCGGGAACAAACTCGCCCTTTTCGGTAATCACGATGAGACGGTCTCCATCACCATCTTGGGCAAGTCCCAGAGCGAAGTCTCCGTGGCGGATCAACGTGGTGAGATCAACCAGGTTTTCGGGAGTCGGTTCGGGATTTCGTCCGGGGAAGCGTCCGTCGGGATGGGCATTGAGGCTGACTACCCGGCATCCCAATTCACTCAAAAGATAAGGAGTAATGAGAGCAGGAGCGCCGTTTGCACAGTCTAACACCACGCGAAAACGGCCCTCACGGATCGCTCTTCCGTCTACCCGTTCCATGATGGCACGAATATAGTCGAAACGGATATCTCGTTTTTCCGTCTCTTGAGGGATATTCTCCCATGAGACCCGGCAGAACGACTTTTTGAAGTATAGGTCTTCTACCTCTTTTTCCTTGTCTCGGTCTAACCCCTTGCCGCTCTGTTCCATGAATTTTATCCCGTTCCACTGGGGAGGATTGTGACTTGCGGTAACCATGGCTCCCCAAGCGTTCCACTGTCGGCATGCCCACTGTAGCGCCGGAGTAGCGGTGACACCCAATTCCATGACTCGACATCCCACCGAGAGGAGCCCTGCAACGACGGCGTGATAAAGCATTTCACTGTGTTTCCGGGCGTCTCTCCCTACGGCAATCATGCCTCCTTGAGTAAAGGTTCCAAAACTTAAGGCGAGCTCGGTAGCCATTTCCGGGGTGAGCACATCGTTGGCCACTCGGCGTATCCCGAAGGTACCAAAAAGCTTCTCCATTTGGGAACCTCCTTTCTTGGTTTTGCTGAGCTTGGGGTGCTATAATAACTTGCAATACTCTCATTATAGACGATTTGAGGGGAGAGGAGGTAGTTTCTTTGGAAGAAAAGTTGGAAGCAGTGGCGCGGATTGGAGAACTGATTACTTCCGATCTCTACTTTGAGGACATTCTCCGTCTCATCGTGACCATGACCGCACAAGTGATGCATTCGAATTTGTGCTCGCTCATGCTCTTCGATGAGAAAAAGAAAATTTTAGAGCTCAAGGCGACCCAATCGGTCAGTGAGGCCTACGCCAAAAAGCCACCTCTTCGCTTGGGTGAAGGTGTGGCAGGTATCGCCGCCTTAGAGAAAAAGGCCATCATTGTGAAAGATGTTCAGGAGGATCCTCGGTATGTGAATAAAGACATCGCCATCCGAGAGGGATTACGTTCCTTGGTGAGTATTCCCCTCGTGGTGCGGGGGAAAGTCATTGGAGTCCTCAATCTTTACACTCCTGAGCCACGTGACTTCACCAGTGAGGAGATTCAACTCCTCACCGCTATCGCCAGTCAAGCGGCGATTGTTATCGAGAATCAGAGATTGCTCCTCGAGAGCCAAGCGGTGAAAGAAGAGCTTGAAACTCGTAAGAAAATAGAGCGGGCCAAGGGTATCCTCATGCAGGAGTTCGGTATCAGTGAGGAAGAAGCATACCGCCGTATTCAGAAGTACAGCATGAATACCCAAAAGAGCATGAAAGAGATCGCCGAGGCACTCATTTTAGCGTGGGAAATGAAAAAGAAATGATCCTCCGAAGATACCGGCTCCCAAGAGCACGATGGTCGCTCCTGAAGGGGTGTTAAGAAAGTAAGAGAGGATGAGTCCTCCCAGGGAGGAAATAAGGCTCACGGTGAGGGCCAAGAAAGTTACCCCTTTCATGGTTCGAGCTATGCGTAGCGCAGTGGCGGCGGGGAGGACGAGGAGAGCCGAAACTAAGATGATGCCCACCACGCGAATAGAGACGACAATCACGAGAGCCACCAGGGCGGTAAAGAGGTAGTGGAAAGCCTCGGCAGGAATTCCCGAAGCTTTGGCCGTTTCGGGATCAAGAGTGGTGACGGTGAGCTCTTTGAAGAAAAAGAGTACCAAGAAAGTGGCGATGGAACCGACCCAAGCAGTGACAATGAGGTCAAATTGGGTTACGGCGAGAATACTCCCGAAGAGATAACTGAAGAGATCCACACTATATCCCTTGGTAAAACTCATGAAGAACACCCCTAAGGCCATGGTGCTCGCATAGAGAATACCCACTACCGTATCCTCCTTGAGGATGCTTTTCTGGGTAATGATGCTTACGCTGATGCCTACAAGCACGCAGAATACCATGGCGGTCATAACCACGTTGATGCCGAGGAGGTATCCCAAGGCTACACCGCCAAAGGCAGCGTGTGAGATTCCTGCGCTCACGAAGGAGAGGTTTCTGAGTACCACGAAAACTCCCAAAAGGGCACACAGTACGCCGATCATGGCACCCTCAAGGAGAGCGCGCTGCATGAACCCAAAACGGAGGAATTCCATTTTCTACTCCCTTTCTTCGTTTTCTTGCCGGCCGTGAGGAGACTTTTTGACTACGATATGGGGAATTTCCCCGTGGTGGAAGAAAGCAACTTCTTTGCCGTACATGGTTTCCAAGGTTTCGGCACTGATGACTTCTTCCGGTCGATCGTGACACACCAGGGTTCGGTTTAAGCAAGCAATGGTATCGGCATATTGGGCGATCACTCCTACGTCGTGAGAGACGACGATAATCGTAGTTTTGGCTTCACGGAGGGTGAGTAAGAGTTCGTATAAACTCTCACTCCCCTTGGGGTCGATAGCAGTAGTGGGCTCGTCGAGGAGGAGGAGCCGAGGTTGACTCACCAAAGCTCGTGCAACAAGCATTCTCTGCCACTGTCCACCGGAAAGCTCGCGAATCGGCTTGGAACGTAGAGGGGTTAAATGGACCTTGGAGAGTACTGCTTCAACTGCTTGGTAATCCTGAATTCGCGGTTTTTTCCCCATGCCGATGAGAGGATAGCGCCCGGTGAGGATGAATTCCTCTACGGTGATGGGAAAATAACGATTAATAGTATTACCTTGCAGTACATAACCGATTTGGGAGCGCAATTCTCCCAATTTTTGTACCGGACGGTTGAAAATAGTGATGGTTCCCTCCTTGAGAGGTAAGAGACCCAAAATGAGTTTGAGTAACGTGGTCTTCCCTGCTCCATTCGGACCAATCAGGGCTAAAAATTCTCCCTCTTTTACCTGGAGGGTTACTTCCTCTAAGACCAACGTCTTTTGATAGCGAAAGGAAACACGGTCAACGGAAACGGCCAATGGTGTCATGGCGAAGTGAAACCTTGGAGAATGGCGGTAAGATTTTGTTTCATGAGTTCGAGGTATGGCTTTTCCGGGAAAGAACCCAGGGGGTCTAAAAGGATGATCGTAGCCCCCGTCTCTTGAGTGAGGAGTTGAGCAAGTTTTTGGTTGAACTGTACTTCGGCAAACACCATCTTCACTCCTTCCTCGCGCATGAGGGTAATGAGTTGGGCGATCTCTTGGGGGGTCGGTTCACGCTCCGGCGCTCTTTCGATGACCCCCTTGAGTTGTAAACCGTAGTCACGGGCTACGTACGACCAGGCATTGTGGGAAGCAACAAAGGCGCGGTTCCTTAGGGAGGCAAATTTCTCCCGGAAATACTCGTCTAATTCTTGCAAGCGACGGATGTACCTTGCAGCGTTCTCTTCGTAAACTGTCTTCCCCTCCGGATCGATTTGGGTGAGGGCCTTAGTAATGGTTTGAACGATTCTTTGCGCATTCCGGAGCGACACCCATACATGGGGATCGGGGTAACCGACCTTTTCGTCTTCCTCCTCATGCTCACCCTCTTCTTCCCCATGGGAATGCCCAAAGACATCGGTGAGAACTTCTATTCCTTCACTCACCGAAAAAACGGCTTTCGTCTTCTTCAAATCCCCGAGGAGTCTCTCGAACATGGTGTCAAATCCGAGACCGATCAAGAAAATCGCCTGGGCCTCCTCTAATTTCTTGACCTCTCCCGGAGTGGGTTCGTAGGCATGGGGATTCGCTCCGTTCGGGATGAGCTGGATCACTTTCACCCGTTCTCCACCCACCTCGTGAATGAGACTACAAAGAGGCGCGATCGACGCTGCTACCGACAAAGGGAGTGCCCAAGCAGAAGAGAGAAAAAAGATGAGGGAGAGTGCGATACCTCCGAACATTCCTCTCCAATTCATACCATGTCACCCCTTTGTATCCTCATACACTTCAACCTTTGAATTGTATAACAAAAAGGGAAAAGAGAGAATTCCTTTTCTGAGGAGTGATTCGATATCTTTTCGGAAAATATTTTCGGGAAAAATTTTCTTAATCCTTTTTCTCTAAATGTCTCATGTGAGATTATATGACCAATTTACCTCCTTTGGCAAAGAAATCGAATCATCGTGCTCATTTTCGTTTGACCTGGAGATGTCTTGAAAATGGAGAAACCCGAAGGAGGAACGTGACCGGAGGGGTAAAAAGACACCAAAATTGTCATCACGTACAGGTTTTTATGCCGTAGCAATTTGGCTGAAGACCGTTACGAAGAGGTGTATTCCACGTGGTGGTACTCTCCTGTGTAAATATCTGTTTCAAACATTAAGTCGAAAGTACCCAATGAGAGAGGATCTCAGGGAGACTAAGGAGAAACTTGGGAAATACTTGTGCGAAAGAAACTATTTCAAATTCTACATATGTTGCCCTTAGAGTACCCTTGACAAAGGAGAAATCGTGTTGTATATTGAGAAAAATTATTGCGCAAAAAATTTCTTAGAACTTATAGCCCTAGATATGTAAGACGGGGAGGAAGAACCTATTAAGGGTGATCTTGAAAAGTGGAGAAATAAAAAGAAACCCACAATCAGTGATGTGGCAAAGTTGGCAGGGGTTTCTCCTTCGACGGTGTCACACGTACTCAATAAGACTCGTTTCGTTGCCCCAGAAACTGAAAGAAAGGTCTTAGAAGCGATTAAGCTGCTCAGTTACAAAAAACATTCGCCTTTCGCTGCATTGCAAGATCAAAAGCTGCGGGTCATTGGTTTTATTATTCCTCAAATACACAACGTCTTTTGGTTACGTATTATTCGTTCTCTGGAATTCCATCTTTCGCAATACGGCTACCATCTTTTTTTGGGATGTAGTTATGGTAACCCAGAGCGAGAAGTTGAACTTGTCGAGACGATGCGTCAAAGCGGTATAGAGGGAGTTATTGTAGCTACATGTCTTAATAGTTTGGAGACCGATCTTCCCTCGGTTTTTCGAGAGGAATTACTCAGATTTCTAAGCGAACAAGCTGTTTTTCTCGACACTGCTCCGTTGAATAGTGATCTTGACTTCGTAGGAGTAAATAACGAAGAAAGTGCTTATCGTCTGACTAATTTACTTATTGAAGCAGGATGTAAAAAGTTGGGTATGATTAACGGTGAACCAACCATGCTTACAGCACGAGAACGTGCTGCGGGATTTTGGCAGGCAGTACGAGAAAAAAACTGTGAAGTTCGGGAAGAACATATCTTTTTAGGGAAGGGCTTGAGTAAAAAGGTAGGTATTGAGGGAGGGAAAAAATTTTTATCCCTTCTTGATCCTCCTACTGGGCTCTTCCTTGCGAGTGGAAACATCACGGTAGGTTTTTTGGAAGCGCTTCGCAACAAAAAGATCACCCTGGAAAACGGACCCTGTATTGTTGGCTTCGATGACATCGAATGGACACCAACCATTGAGCCCTTCCTCACCTGTGCGGTTCAGCCGGCCTGGGACATGGGTGAAGAAGCGGTAAGCTTGCTTTTGGATAAGTTGAATGGTGACCGCCGTGGAGCGGCGCGAGAAGTGCGTCTGAAGTGTGAAATCCTGGTGCGAAGATTGTGGCAGAAAGAAAGAAAAGATAAAAGCGATGAATCTAAGGATTGAGAAATCAAGGAGGTGAGATGTGTCCCTGGAAAGCAAGTTTCTCCCTTTCCGTTGGGACGGTAGGTATGTCCGTTTTGTGGTACCTGAAGTGGAGGGACACTCAATGGTTGTGGTGAAACGAAAGGAGGAGTGAAGATGAGAATTGGGAGACTGTTTGTAATTCTTTTGGTGGGGATGGTGTTAGGTTGTTGGTGTGCTGCTGCTTTCGCTCAGCCTCGCGAACAGACATTGATCCACGACATGCTTGGCAGTGTAGTGGGTACACCTGACGATTTCAATACTTGGGCCGGTTGGAGATGGCCACACAGAGGATTGCACCAATACTGCTTGGAGCCGCTGTGGATTGCTGAACCCGCTACCGGTGAGATATTGCCTCTGCTCGCAAAGGAGTGGCCACCGTCGTACAATAAAGACTTCACGAAAATGACAATTCGTCTTCAGGAGGGCATCGCCTGGAATGACGGCGTACCATTCACTGCTGACGATATTGTCTTTACCGTTGAGCTTCACAAAAACACTCCGGAGCTCCTTATGCATGGGCCCATTGCCGAATATGTGAAAGAGATTCGAAAGCTTGACGACTACACGGTTGAAATAGAGCTTTCAAAGCCCAACTCTCGGTTCCACGCCTATCTGCTCGACCGATGGGGAGCCTTAAGACCAATGCCAAAACACGTTTTCGAAAAGATTGAAGACCCTGTGAAGTTCAGCTTCAACCCACCGATAGGTACCGGACCATACAAGTTACATTCCTACGATCCATCCGGGTACTGGACCACTTGGGTGAAGCGAGAAGACTGGGACAAGAGTGCCACAGGAAAGCTCTATGGAGAACCAAAACCCGTGTACATCACTGCCCGTGATTTCGCGTCAGAAGAGGCCAGGATTCTTGCTCTTATGACGGGCGAGCTCGATATGGCGTTCCTCTCGGTTGAGGGTATGAAAGCAGCAATGAAAGCACCGCACGTGAGAACATGGCGGCGTGAGTGGCCTTGGAACTGCAATATCGACCCCTTTGTACCGGGAATCGTCTTCAACAACCTCAAGCAACCCTACAGCATCAAAGAGGTGCGATGGGCTCTTGCTCTGGCGATCAACATTGAGGAGTTCATGAGTGTAGCCGTCGACTTCATGGCTCCGGTAAGCCCAATCCACCTTCCCCCCGTTCCAGCCTATGAAAAAGCATACTTTGGGCCGATGCTTGAGTGGTTACGTGATTTTGAGTTGGACTTAGGCAATGGTGAGAAGTTTAAGCCTTTTGATACGGAAGTGCCCTTTAAACTTGCAGAGGCTGCGAAGAAAAGAGGTTATCCCGTTCCGGACGCCCCCGAGGCGATTCGATCCATATTTGGAGTTGGGTGGTGGAAATATGCTCCCGATATTGCGGAAAAGCTCCTCAAAAAACACGGGTTCTATAAGGACGAATTTGGCAGGTGGCGTCTTCCCGATGGAACTCTTTGGACCATTCAGCTTTTGAGCACTTCTGATCCCGGGACTTTCGAGCACAGGACCATGCTGGGAGCAGCTGACCAATGGCGGAAGTTCGGTATAGGGGTAGAGACTTGGACTCCAGTGGGATTCATCACTCTGAACTTGCTTGGTGAGTTTGACGTCTCAACCACGTGGACTGCGCTCGAGCCATGGGGCGCTGGTGTGGACCTTTACCGCACGCTTTGGCCCTTCCACTCCTCGCAAGTGAGGCCAATAGGCGAGTACGTTGCTAACGCTCCAGGTGGTGCTGCACGCTGGTCGGATCCACGAATGGATGACATCATCGGGCGTATGGAAGCAGTCGATATATCTGATGAAGAAACCACTGTTACCCTCGGCCTTGAGGCATTGAAAATTCTCGTTGAAGAAATGCCCACGGTTCCTATATATGGTGGAATTGCCTTCCTGGCGTGGAGTGAGACGTACTGGACGAATTACCCTGGTGCTGAGAATCTCTATCCTAATCCTTGGCATTGGTGGCCCAACTTCAAGCTCGCTTTGCCTTTCTTGAAGCCAGCGAAAGAGTAGAAAGGAGTTACAAGACCGCTACTCGGGAGTTCTTTCCCCGAGTAGCGGTCTTGTGGGAGGATTAAAGGATGATGAAATTCTTAAAAGAATATTTGGTGCCGAGGTTAATACAGTACTTTTTTGTGGTCTTTCTGGGTTTAACCTTGGTATTTTTTGTCCCTCGGCTGTTGCCCCAAGACCCGATTCGGGAAATCGTTGGCCAGTTTCAGCAGCATGGTGCAGGGCTTGACGCAAAAACTGTGGAGACCATGGTAGCTACCTTTCGGGAACTTTTTGGCCTGTCGGGGTCTTGGCACGAGCAGTATTGGTCTTTTTGGAAACGCATCATACGTTTTGATTTCGGTCCGTCCTTCTTTCGGTTTCCTACCCCGGTTTCGGAGCTCCTTTTGCGCTTTCTTCCCTGGACTTTGTGGATTATGCTCACCTCTACCTTTTTGGCTTGGCTTTTGGGAAACATTATTGGGGGTATCGCCGGATACTTCCCCGGTCGTCGTTGGTCGAGGCTTTTGGATGTTTTCAGTGTGGCAGTACGTCCTATCCCCTACTACACATTCGGGCTTATTCTCCTCATCTTTTTTGCCTACACTTGGAGGTTATTCCCCTTGGGAGGAGGAGTGAGCGTGGGAAGGAGCATAACCTTTAGTGTCGCTTCCTTAATAGATATTTTGCGACACTCCTTTTTGCCCATGCTCACCTTGCTCGTTCTCAACGGCGTGGGTTGGTACCACCAAATGAAGCTTCTTGTGCAAAATGTGAAAGGTGAAGACTTCGTAAGATATGCTAAAGCTGGGGGAGTGAAACCTTGGTGGGTTATTTCCCAGTACGTCCTTCGGAACGCCATGCTCCCTCAAGTAACCGGGTTGGCCTTGGCCATAGGACAAAGCTACTCGGCAGCCATTATAGTGGAGATTGTTTTCTCCTATCCTGGCGTAGGGACGCTCCTCTATGAGGCGATTGCCAGAGCCGATTACAATCTCATTATGGGTATAGCGGCGGTTTCTATTCTGACCGTCAGTACCTTAGTTTTGATTGTGGACCTTATCTATCCTCTTTTAGACCCGAGAGTACGATACCGATAGCCCCTTGAGGTGGTGAAGGATAAGGTGTTTTGGAGAAACTACGACTATAAACTTACCTTAGGTGTTTTTTTTCTTCTATCGCTTTTGGTGTTAGCTCTCTTATCCTTTTTCTCGCCCTACGACCCGGTGAAATGGCTGCAGGTACAACGGGATCTCCCTCCCTCTTGGCCCCATATCCTGGGCACTAATTCCAAGGGGCAGGATGTTTTTTGGGAGGCGACTTTTGCGATACGGAACTCCTTGATCATTGCTCTAATCGCTGCCTCGGTTTCCCGAATCATCGCCTTGGTGGTTGGATTTGTGGCGGGGCACAAAGGAGGAACGGTTGACAGAATGGCCATGTCTTTAACCGATGGTATCTTGGTTTTGCCTCTCATCATGATGCTCGTTCTTGTAGCTTCCATCATGAAGGGGAAACTGGAACTCTGGGGGTTAGGCATTCTTCTGGCCTTTTTTGGGTGGCCATGGGATGCGCGAACCATACGGGCGCAGGTTTTGAGTCTTCGTGAGCGTGACTTTACAAAGACTTCCATCCTCTCTGGAAAGGGAACTCTGGCCATCGTGTTCGGAGAGTATTTCCCTCATATTACCCCTCTTCTTTTTTCTACCGTCCTCAATAATATGACCTGGTCCATTTCTTCAGAAATTACCTTAGCGGTTTTGGGACTGAACCGACTCGAGGTTCCTACCCTGGGAACCATGTTGTATTGGGCCATCCGTCGCCAAGCTCTGCTTTTAGGGTATTGGTGGTGGGTGTTTACGCCTGTTGCCCTTACCATTATCTTGCTCATAGGTCTTTACTTTGTGTCCATAGGTCTTTGCGAAAGTGGAAACCTCACTCTCAGTAGAAAATAAGGTGAAACCATAATGGCCACCGTACTAAAGACTCAGGATTTACAAGCAGGGTACCTCCTTTTGACTCCTTATGGGGAGAGAGCTATACTTGCGGTTAACGGGGTAAACATAGAGATTTTCCATGAGGAGATCTATGGCATCGCCGGTGAAAGCGGCTCCGGCAAGACCACCCTCCTGAAAACGCTTTTTGGAGAGGTGGAGGTACCGCTTCGAGTCTTGGGGGGCAAGGTGTACTATTCTTTTGGGAATGAGTTCGTCGATGCCCTCCTCTTAAAGGAAGAGGAAAAGAGGCGCATCCGTTGGCGATACATCTCCTATATCCCTCAAGGCTCAATGAGTGTTTTTAATCCGGTTAAGCGGATTCACAGCACTTTTTTAGATTTTTTGAAGAGTCACGTTGAGGGAAAGGTCCAAGAGGAACTCTTTGAGTTGGTTAAAAAACACGTTAGTGCTTTGGGGTTACCAACCAAGGTACTGAGCGCTTATCCTCATCAGTTGTCGGGAGGAATGAAGCAGCGGTTGGCCATTGCTCTCGCTACCATCCTTAATCCCAAGGTAATACTCGCCGATGAGCCTACTACCGCCTTGGACGTGGTTGCCCAGAGAGCGGCGATTCAGCTTCTGAAGGACATTCAAAGGGAATACCGCAATACCATCGTCATCGTTACTCACGACATGGGTATTCATGCCCATATGACCCATCGATTGGCCATAATGTATGCCGGAAGAATTGTGGAAGAGGGACCAACCTCCGTGATTCTTGACCAACCTCTCCACCCTTACACCCAGTACCTCATCGGTTCCTTGCCCACGATAGGTGACAAGACCTTCAGGGATAGCGTTCCCGGTGCGCCTCCCTCTTTTCTTGATTTGCCTCCTGGTTGTGCTTTTCATCCCCGATGTCCCCAAGTCTTTTCGGTATGCAAAACTCAAACACCGGAACTTGTAAACGTTGATGAGAGGCGTAAGGCAGCGTGTTGGCTTTGGATGGAGAGGGGGTGAGGTTATGTCGGTGTTGTTGGAAGTCGATCGGCTCACCAAGGTTTACTCCTTAGGTAATTTTCTTTCCCGTCTCAAAATCGTGGCGGTTGACAATGTCTCCTTTTCTGTAAAACCTGCAGAGGTTTTTACCTTGGCCGGTGAGAGCGGCTGTGGGAAAACCACTACCGCCCGGCTCATTCTGGGTTTTGAATATCCTACTTCTGGTGTCATACGTTACAGAGGCAAAGAGGTTGAGGGGTTACAAGGGAAAAAATGGTGGTTTAAGGAAGTTCAAGCGGTCTTTCAGAACCCCTTTGAAACCTTTAACCCCCTTAAAAAGGTAGAGAGTTACTTCTTTGCCACGGTTTATAACTACGATTTAGCTGATTCTAAAAGAGCTGAAAGGTTTATTGATGAGAAACTACAGGCGGTGGGGCTCTCTCTGCAAGAAATTTGGGGAAAACGTCCCGGTGAGCTCTCCGGGGGACAACTGCAAAGAGCTTCTATCGCCCGAGCTTTGCTCACCAATCCCTCTTTACTCATTGCCGATGAGCCCGTTTCTATGGTAGATGCTTCTTTGAGGATGTCCATCGTCAACTTGCTCCGGAAGCTGTGCGATACTTTCGGTTTGAGTGTGATTTACATCACTCATGACTTGGCTACTGCTTACTATATCAGCAATAGGGTGGCCATCATGTTTCGAGGCACTGTTGTGGAGATGGGACCGGCCGAGATTCTCGTCCACCCGAAGCACCCTTATACGAAGTTACTCCTTCAGTCGATCCTCATGCCCAAACCCAAGGAGGAAAAAGAGGAAAAGAGGGTATCGGTCTTCGAAGAGGAAGAGGAGTACCTCCAGAAAGGGTGTAAGTTCGTGCTCCGATGTCCTGAGGCTATGGAGGTGTGTGAGAGGGAGGCTCCTTGCGACCTCTTTGAGGGGGAAACGATGGTGAAGTGTCATCTCTATCGGTAAAGGACCGCAGAGAAAGGAGGATGGAAGATGGGTAAGATTTTTCGACCTACCTGGGAATCGGTGAAGAAGCACGGGTGCCCCTCCTGGTACGAAGAGGCCAAACTGGGAATCTTCATTCACTGGGGATTGTACTCAGTGCCGGGATGGGCACCCACGAGTGGGGAATTGGGAGCAATTCCCTGGGAAAAGTGGTTTACCGTAAACCCTTACGCCGAGTGGTACGAAAACACCCTGCGGATTGTGGGGAGTCCCACTTTTTCATACCACCAAAAAACCTACGGAGAAGATTTTCCCTATGAGCGATTTGTGGAGGAGTGGAAGGCAGAGCATTGGGACCCCACAACGTGGGCGAAACTCTTTCGGGAAATAGGGGCACGGTATGTGGTGCTCACCACGAAGCACCATGAAGGGTTTTGCCTTTGGCCGAGTGAGTACAGTGATTTTACGGTACACAGGAGGGGGCCACGGCGGGATATCGTAGGGGAGTTAACGGAAGCAGTACGTAGAGAGGGGTTGCGGATGGGGTTGTACTACTCAGGGCTTCTGGATTGGCATTTCACCCACGAACCGATTAGGATTTTAGAGGACTTGTGGACTCTTTACCCCCAAACTTACGCCTACGCCGATTACGCCTATGACCAGTGGGTAGAGTTGATCGTGCGTTACCACCCCGACATCCTGTGGAACGATATCGGTTGGCCCAAAAAGGGAGAAGATTTTCTCCCTTATCTCTTCTCCTTTTACTACAACTTTTGCCCTGAAGGGGTAGTGAACGACCGTTGGGCGGTTCCCCCGGTGAAAGAGACGAAGTGGGCCGATTACCGTACAGCCGAGTACCTCTTGAATCGCCCAGAAACCATTGTCCCCTATAAATGGGAGATGTGTCGCGGGTTGGGTTTTTCCTTTGGTTATAACCGCAACGAAGGCGAAGAACACGTCATCTCTTTGAAGGATCTTGTCATGCTCCTGGTGGATGTGGTGAGTAAAAACGGTAACCTCCTCCTCAACGTCGGTCCCAGGGCGGATGGAACTATCCCCGAGATACAAGTAGAGCGACTACGGGGATTGGGGAAGTGGCTTGCGATAAACGGGGAGGCGATTTTCGCTACCCATCCTTGGGTAAGAGCAGAAGGCACTACTGCGGAGGGCATTCCTCTCCGCTTTACCGAACGGGAAGAACATCTCTACCTTATTCTCTTGGGGGAAGTAGAACAGGATACGTTACGCATTCCCTCTCTCCTACCTAAGGAGGGGATGGAGGTGAAACTCTTGGGGGAAGAGAGGAGGGTGGAATGGAAAAAGGAGGAAGAAAACCTCTTCTTCCTTTTCCCTTCGGGATGGAAAGAGCAGATTTTCCTCTTTCCCGTACTTCGCTTGACTCCTCCACCTCTCTTTTCTCCTTAAGAGGTTCGGGAGTGTTTATTTCCCCTGGGTAATCACCACGAAAAATGGTACATCGATACTGGTTGCGAAGCACATGACTGAGTGCAAGGGAAAATGAAGCCATTAAGGTAGACAAGTGGAGGGAATTCGCCTATAATAGGTAAAAGGAAGGAGTTATCAGGTCAAGTAACCATAGAGATCAATGGGAAATCCAGTTTCTCCGAGTTCATCAAGGTATTGGAGTTCAGCTACAAATTCCCGTACCAGATAATGAGTAGGTCGCGCAAGGTTTTAGAGTTCATAGGGGTGTCTTGCCCCCAAGCCACGGAGACAGAACGGATGTCTGAAGCAACGTAAAATCCAGGTGATGCGCGGGATGTGCGCGCGATCTGAAAAAGAGAAAAGGAAGGAAAGAATGAAAGAGAGCGTTCGCAAGGAATTTCTTGGCTTTGCCGGTCGGGTCATACTCATTCACACCGCTTCTTATTTCCTTTTCGGGATCATCATGTCCAACCTCTTTGACTATAGGACACTTTTCCGAGCAGAGGTGATCAGAAACTTTATGCGCCCTATGGACTCTCCTTATGTCTTCTTTGGTCCCTTCCTCCAACCCCTTCGAGGTCTTCTTTTCGCCGTGGGACTGTGGCCACTGCGAAGGGCTATTTTCGAGAGTAAGCGTGGATGGCTTATCCTGTGGAGTATTTTCGTTATATTCGGCATCCTCTCCCCTCCCGCTGCTGCTCCCTCTTCTCTCGAGGGGGTCATTTACACTCAATTGCCGCTTTGGTATCACTTGATCGGCCTTCCCGAGATTACGCTGCAAACACTCACTTTTTCTCTTCTCCTCTATTGGTGGGAACAAGCACGCTCTGGCAAAGCTTCACTGCAAGAAGTAAAGCCTAAGGGCAGGTGGACCTTAGAAGCGGGAAAAGCGGCGATGATTGCTTGTTTGGCTTACCTTGGTTATGCGGTTGGGAGTATTCTGAGCGCGCTCATTGCTCGGGCGAAGATAGACATGGAGGCTGCGGCCTCGGATTGGCGAACTCAAATGATGTTCGTGGTTGCCTTCGTGATGAACACAGTGCTCATCTTCTTCATCGCAAGAAAATGGGTCAGGAGCGAGATCGCCTTGGGTTACATTTTCCTCCTCTTCTGGGGAGTTGACACGGCGGTGATACTGCTCTACCAGTTCATTTTCCTCTCGCCTATGCCGTTGTTGCTTGCTTTCCTTGTGGGTTTCTTTCCCGCCATCATCATTACCGGTAGTATGCGCTTGAGTTATAAGACATGAAGTTACCCCAATTCTCAGCGTGCTTTCTTGAGAGTTTTCAGATGGCATTAGTTGGTTAGTTCCTTTCGAACTCCTTCCCTTTTTAAAGTTGAGGAAGGGATTTCAGGAACTCACCAGGTACGATGGCAATGCAACCAATGGGCTGATGAGAGCGACTCTGTTTTCAAAAACTTGCCTATGTGGGCGAGAGAATCTAACGAGAGAACTGTCTTTTTCGCCCAGGGCAAAGAGGGTATGGGAGCCATAATCTTGAGGATATTGACACTTTGTTTACCCCAAAGTGTATACAATAGTCTCCTGGAGGGGGTGAAGGCAAGAGACCGGAATTTATCTCTTCGAACAAGGCCAGAGTTATAGGTCCTATCGATTTGGTTGCTTGATTTTCCTCTATTTTGGTCTTGCTCTATGTTTCCTTTCTTTGTCGCGCAAGAGATGTCTGTGTCCAGGGACAAACGAGGATGCAGATTCCACAGATGGTGCTCGTGATTAGCTGAGTTTTTGGCCGTTTGGAAACAAAGGGAGGCATTGAAGTAGGCTTCGCGAGGAAGGGTTATCTCCCAAACTTTCCCCGAAAGAGCACTGCCGGGACAAACCTCAACACGGCGAGAACAAGTGCCACATTGGCTGTGGGTAATAGGGATACCTGTGGGAAGGGGACAATCGGTGAGAACCGAGGTGGGACGGACAGCGCTTCCATACTTTTGCGTGACCAAGAGAGCCGATTTCCCGATCCATCCTAAACCAGCTCGTGTAGCCATGGTTTTGTGGAGAAGAGGAGTGGAGAAAGTGTCAGGGTCGAAATCCTCGCTTGTCGGCTCGAGTACCTTCGCTCGATACCCATAGTGATGCAAGAGTTGCACAACTACTTTTCCGAGAGAAGAGAGGAACTCGTTTGCCTTTTTATATTCGGTAAAATACTCTCCAGTGGGTCCATTCTGGAGAGAGGCGATAGCCGATGGTTTTAGGGCAACGGCGATGGAAAGATCGTAAGGGAAGCCATTTCTTGAGTGGTGGGGAAGGTTTTCCAAGCTTGCAAAACCGACCAAAGAAGCTCCTTGGTCACGAGAAGCGGGTGATTTCTTGAATTTTCCCTTCCATGGCGTGCAACACCTCTCTTCATTCTTTTTCTTGCGGCCTTCCATCCCTTATTATGCGAAAGCGTGAATGATTCTCCCGATATCGATCTGATTCCCTAAGGTTTTCCTCTCCAATTCTCTGAAAATATTCGCTTTGGCTTCGAGAAGGTGGGGCGAGGCGATGCCGTAGGTAATAGAATAGTAGGCTTCCAAGAAGGCGGCCAAGCGATCCCCGATTTTGATCAGTTTCCCGTCCAGGGGGTGGTATTGGTCAGTGTTGTACTCTTCAGGGACTAAATCACGCTCCAACTTTTTGAGCCCCTCTTGGGGGTGGATGATCTTGGTGCTGAATTCGTCCTGGGTGAAGTAGAGAATTTCTTTCCCCCAGTTTTCCTGCAGGAGTCCGAGGAGCTTGATGTGCAATTGTTTCTCTTCTTCCTCCTTGATCAGGGTTTCTAAATCCCCCAGGGCTCTCTTTATTGGGGAGATGATATCTCGGGTGAGGGCTTCGGGGAGATCGTGGAAGAGAGCGCCATACCAATTATTGTAGATCCTTTTTGGACAGGGTTTTGGTTCTAAGAGCAAGGAAAGGAAGAAACTAAACATAGCCACGATGAGCATATGCCCGAGAACAGAGGTTTTAGGAATTCTCTCGATGTGAGCCCATCGCTCCTGGAAACGGAGTTCACCGCACAGGTCGATGAAATTGCGGAGATTCTTCTCTAGATACAGGATTTTTTTGACCCCGCTCAACTCCAAGTGTTTGGCGATTTGCGATTGAATCTCCTCTCTGGTTTGGTCTATCCCAAAGAGAGGAGGGCTGAAATGGGTGATGATGTTGAATTCCCATTGAGTGGCTAAGAAGTGGGCGGCATGGAGAATTTTGAGTTCAAGCGAGGTTTTCATCTCTTCTTCTTGCGGGGAAGAGATGAAGGTGAGAAATCGCTGGTAAAATTCTTGAGAGAAGGCTACTAAACTCTCTTCCATTTCCCTGCGAATGTAATCGTTAAGTTTCTCTCTGGCTCTCTCTTGAGCCATCAGAGAGTGGTAAATCTGGGGTTTTAAGTCGGTCAAGATGGTGCGCTGAAAATACTGAAAAATGCCGTATTCGATCATTTTCTGCCAGTCGATGGGGTGTTGTTCTTCATCCTCTTCGATCTTGGCTAAGACCCAAGCGATAATCATTTTGTGGGCTTGTTTGTCGAGTTCGGTGAATTGCATGGGGCGGATTTGGTCATTCCACCGCTTGAGGCTGGCAGGTTGGAAAATCTTTTCGATCAGCGCTTTGGTAATGGTTCCCCTCATCGGAATTTCCTTTTTCACCTATAAATCATGCCCTCATATCTCACAGGTATTATATTCTTTCGGTGACAAGCCTGAAAAGGGAGGAAACGACATCTCTTCCAGAGAGGCTCTTTCTCCTTCCGAAAAAATTGGTTGTTGCTCTATTTCTCATGGTTGAAAAGATGGAATGCCATTCATGGTGGCCAATTATTTCTCTATCCTTCCTGGGAGGTAGTTTTAGAAGCGGAGTGGAAAAGGGGGTTGGTGGATGCCAGGAGGGAAAAAAGTTTCTTTCCCAACCGCTCTTTTGATTTTGAGGTTGATACCTTCGCTTTGCTCAAGAGGCCCCTTAGGGGGAGAAGATATCTCCTCCCGTGATTTCCTTAAGGTGGTCACAGTATTTCTATTGGGGACTTGTTACTATGCCTAAGAAGAGATAGACACCGCTTTTTTCCCCGCGAATAACGGGGAGAAAGGGATGGTCCACCACCATGCTGAAGGGTTTTTGAGCAGGGAGAGCGGCGGTGAGATTCACTACTATCGAGGTAACCCACTGGCTTTGGTTCCTTCTTCATTCACTTCAATTTTGGCCTTGTGTTTGGCTTCGCTCAAGAAGGCTTGGTAGGGAGGAGGAACGAGATTGCCGAGATTGGACCGAATGGGGTCAAAAACCTCTTTGATGCCCATAGTTTTGAGGATTTCGTTGAGGATGCTTTCGTACTCAATGGTAAAACGAGGGAGGGATATGCTCCCCTCTTCGAAAATCGAGCAGATAGAGGAGGTTTTCGCATTCTCCCTTTTCCCGGGGAAGGAAAATGTACATCTTGGCCTCACCCTCACCATAGGAGAGAGTAATGACCTGGAAATTTTCATCTTCCCAGTAGGGAAATGTACCACTTTGGGTCATAAAGGGGAGATCCAAAGACTTACCATCGTAGCCGAAAAAGGGGCGGTTAACGGTATGACGAGGATGAAAAGGTGAACTTCACCAACCCTTAAAATATATGGCACTCAGAATGACTAAAATACTCTCCCGGTCCAATCGATCGAGAATGTTTTTTCACTTGTCCTCCCGTTTTTTCTCCTACCCATTGGTTGATCTCTTTGAGGGTTTGAGGATGGGAAAAGTCACGGGCAAAGGTTTCTGCGCTGAAGAAACGCTGTGCTTCTTCTCCGAAGGAAGATAATAGAGGGAAATCTTCTCTCATCCACAACGATTGAGCCAGTGAGAGGTTTGTAGTAGACTGCAGAGTATTGAGGGTATTGAGGAGAGCGTCATAGTTCTCTTTGAGGTCCCCGCAAGCTCTTTTACCCCTAACATTTCCTCGATTTCTCCCCGGGTCGTTTCCATGGCGCCGTTACCAAGAAGCGCAAAAGCGAGATGGATACTCAAGGGAGAGGAAAAGAGATTTTCTTGTCTATCCCAGGCGGCTCGAGCAAAGCGCAGACCAAAATCGTTAATCATCTCGGTTAGTTCTTTTCCAGTGGCGGTTTCTCCAATTAAAGCAATGATTAGAAAACACCCCAAAAACACGACTACGGAGAAACACTCTAACCTCAGAGATTTCTTCACGCTCTCACTCTCTTTTTGGGTATTCGAGGATCCAGATTTCCGTTTGCTGAGGGAGGGTATCTTTGGTTATCATTATCCCATGTCCTTTTTTGTGGATGGGGAATCCTTGCACGAGTGAGAGAAACTCTTCTATTGGGGCAATTGGCCATGTCGCGGTTACCTCGGTTCGGTAATGCATGGGGATGACGACGGCCGGTTTGAGTTGGGCAACCATCGCTTGTGCTTCCTCGGGGGTGATGGTGTAGTATCCACCCACCGGGAGAAAGAGAATACTTACCACGCCAAGATTCTTGACTTCCTCAAGAGTGAGACGGGTTCCTAAATCTCCAAGATGGACAATCCGCATTCCCTCCCCTTCAAGGACAAGTAGAGTATTTTTCCCTCGTAATTTCCCTCCCTGATCGTCATGGTAGGAAGGGAGATTGAAGAAGCGAACCTCTCCGAGGGTCTCGACAAAAAGGTTCCACTCGGCACCATTATTCGTGGTTCCTGCAAGAGTCACGACTTCCTTCCCCAAAAAGTCGGGGTTGTAGTGGTCGGGGTGTTCGTGGCTACTCAAGAGGAGGTCGGCTTCTTCCTGGGGAGGAGGGTAACCGAGGGAAGAAGAAAAAGGATCAAGGATTACCCGCAAACCACCGGCAAAGCGGAGGAAAAAGCCAGAATGCCCGAGATACTGGATTTCCAGAGAAGAAGCGGGAAAGGTGAGGCAAAAGACGCCAAGAAAAAGATAGATGAGAATGCGCATCTTTTTCACCCTCCTCTTGCGGAAAATTGTACCTTTTTCATGGGCAAAAAGCAAGGAAGGGGTAGCTTGAGGAGGCTACCCTCAAGTGTAATGCAACCGATATCAAAAATTTGTCCAGAAAAAGAAAACTATTGACGAGAGGGAAGAAGTTGCTTAAAATGAAAAATATCAAGTCATTCGGGATGATTGGTTCTCAGAAGTGGTGGGAGTTTTCCGCAGCTTTTTTCGGGATCAAGGGGTAGAAAAATTAAATCCATTGCCTATCAAGAACGGCAAGTATTTCCATCTTTTCATTTCTTCGAGGAGGCACAAGTTATGGCTCAAGAGACGGTAAGAGTGTGGAGGGGCGAAAAACGTTTTGTGGAAGATTACCCCAAAATTGGTATTCGCCCTACGATCGATGGACGGTATGGCGGAGTGCGAGAAGCCTTAGAAGGTCAAACCATGGCTTTAGCACGGAAAGTGGCAGAACTTTTGGAACAAAACCTCTTTCTCCCCAATGGCGAGAGTGTACAATGCGTGTTGCCGGAGCATTGCATTGGAGGTGTGGTCGAGGCGAGAATGGCCGATGAATTCTTTCGGAAAGCGGGAGTGGGAGTGTCTATAACTGTAACCCCCTGTTGGTGTTACGGTTCAGAGACCATGGACATGACTCTCGATATCCCTAAGGCAGTATGGGGATTCAACGGTACGGAACGCCCCGGTGCAGTGTATCTTGCTGCTCTTTCTGCGGCCCACAATCAGAAGGGTTTGCCGATTTTTAAGATTTACGGGCAAGACGTCCAGGATAAGGATGATACCACCATTCCCCAGGATGTGGAGGAAAAACTGCTCCAGTTTGCTCAGGCGGCGTTAGCAGTCTCGATCATGAAGAATAAATCCTATTTATCCATCGGCAACGTCTCCATGGGAATTGCCGGTTCTATTGTTAGCCCAGATTTCTTTGAAGATTACTTGGGTATGCGGGTAGAATACGTGGATATGTCGGAAATTATCCGACGTGTGGAAGAGAAAATCTATGACCAAGAAGAGTTAGGACGGGCACTTGCGTGGGTGAAAAAGTATTGTCAAGAGGGAATTGACATCAATCCACCCGAGAAAAGAGTAAGTGCGGCGAAAAAGGAAGAAGTATGGCGCTTTGTGGTTACCATGGCGCTCATCACGCGGGATCTCATGGTGGGAAACCCCAAACTCAAGGAGAAGGGGTATCCCGAAGAGAGTAGGGGACATAATGCCATCGCTGCCGGTTTCCAAGGACAGAGACACTGGACGGATCGCTTCCCCAACGGGGATTTCATGGAGGCGATTTTGAGTTCTTCCTTTGACTGGAACGGCTTACGCCAGCCCTACATTCTCGCTACCGAGAACGACGCCCTCAACGCGGTATGTATGCTCTTCGGTAACCTCCTCACCCATACTGCTCCCGTTTTTGCCGATGTGCGTACCTACTGGAGCCCGCGGGCTATCGAGCGGGTGAGTGGTTGGCGTCCCGGGGGACGGGCCAAAGAGGGTATCATCCATCTCATTAACTCCGGTGCTGCAGCCTTGGACGGTACCGGTGAAGCGATGCGTGATGGGCAACCGGCGATGAAGCCCTTTTGGGAAATTACCCCTGAGGAGGTCGAGAAGTGTTTAGCGGCAACCCGTTTCTGCTATGCCGACTTGGGGTATTTCCGGGGAGGAGGATTCTCCACCCAGTTCACTACTCGGGGAGGGATGCCAGTGACCATCTCCCGTTTGAACTTGGTCAAGGGCTTAGGACCAGTTCTCCAGATTGCTGAGGGGTATACAGTGGAGTTGCCCTCTCACGTCCATGAAATCCTCAACGAGCGCACCAGCCCTACTTGGCCCACCACTTGGTTTGTGCCCAAGCTCACCGGTAGGGGGGCCTTCCGAAATGTCTACTCGGTGATGGAAAACTGGGGAGCGAACCACTGTGTCGTTACCTACGGGCATGTGGGCGACCTTTTCCTCATCTTAGCTTCCATGCTACGCATCCCGGTGTGCATGCACAACGTGGAGGAGGAACGTGTCTTTCGTCCCAGTTTGTGGAGCATGTTGGGGACTTTGGATCTTGAGAATGCCGATTTCCGTGCTTGTAGCTTGTTAGGGCCACTCTATAAAAAGTAAGTGGAGGAGAGAGGATGAACGAGAGTTCGCGCGAGCCGTTGGTGCTCATGGAAGGAATTGAAAAGCACTTTCCCGGGGTGTACGCGCTACGGGGATGTCGTTTTGAGTTATTCCCCGGGGAAATCCACGCTTTGGTGGGAGAAAACGGTGCAGGTAAATCGACCTTAGTAAAAATTCTCACCGGCGTGCACCCTAAGGATGCAGGGAAAATCCTTCTCCGAGGCGAGGAGATGGATATTCCCAACCCCCGAGTGGCGCAGGAGATGGGGATTAGTATTGTGTTTCAAGAATTTAACCTCATGCCTCATCTCACCGTGGCGCAGAATATCTTCATCGGTCGTGAGCCTCGACGGAAAGGGATGTCTTTCTTCATTGACGAGGAAGCCATGAACCAAAAAACTCAAGAGCTCTTGGACATGCTGCACATGAACATCAATCCCCGTACCAAGGTGAAAGATCTTACCGTGGCCAAGCAGCAAATGGTCGAGATTGCCAAAGCTCTCTCCTTTAACTCTGATGTCCTCATCATGGACGAACCCACCGCTGCTCTGAGTGAGGGAGAAGTCGAGGAGCTCTTTCGTATTTTGCGCAAACTTCGTGATCAAGGGTTGGGGATTATTTACATTTCCCATCGCCTCGAGGAGCTCCACCACATTGCCGACCGGGTGACGGTGATGCGCGACGGTCAATACATCGGTACCGCGTGCATGGAAGACATCACCATCGACCAAATTATTAGTATGATGGTGGGGCGAGAGATATACGAAACCTTGCGCGAACGTCGAACTTCGGAGAGTGAAGTAGTGCTCGAGGTGAAACATTTATGGCGAGATAAGGACATAAAAGATGTCAGCTTTGCCCTTCGCAAAGGAGAAATTCTCGGTTTTGCAGGCTTGGTCGGTGCAGGGAGGACCGAAGTGGCACGGGCCATTTTCGGTGCCGATCCCTTAGAAGGAGGAGAAATCTACATCCGTGGGCAGCGAGTCCACATTAAGAGTCCTGCCGATGCCATCCGTCACGGCATTGCTTACCTCTCCGAGGATAGGAAGCGTTATGGATTGATGTTGGGTCTTGATGTGGCCAGTAATATGATCCTCCCCTCCATTCGTGATTTCTTGGGGGTAGCGGGGTTAGTGCGCGACCGGAAGGTTCAGGAGATGTGTGAAAAGTACGTGGAAAAGCTACGTGTCAAAACACCCAGTTTGGTGCAGAGAGTGAAGAACCTCTCCGGGGGAAATCAGCAGAAAGTGGTCATCGCTAAATGGCTCATGAAAAATTGCGATATACTCATCTTTGATGAACCAACCCGAGGTATTGATGTCGGAGCAAAAAATGAAGTGTATAAAATCCTCAACGAACTCGTTCACGAAGGGAAATCGATCATCATGATTTCTTCTGAACTTCCGGAGATCTTGCGTATGAGTCATCGTATTGTGGTAATGTGCGAGGGGAGAGTAACGGGAGAGATCAACGCCGACGATGCTACTGAAGAATTGATTATGAAATATGCTACCACTCGCGAAGAGAGTAGAAGCTTTGCTTTGGTGTAGAGAGTACAAGGTATTGGAGGTTTTGCCGATGGAAGTGGCAGAGCGAACTCGATACGTCCGTAGGGAAGCGTTGCGTCAGGTATTGATGTTTGGTAGCCTCTTCATCTTGGTGGTCTTTTTCTCTTTCGCTTCGCCTTACTTTTTCACCTTTCAAAACATCATCTCCATTATTCTGGCTACCTGCGTGAACGGAATGCTTGCTTTGGGGGTCACCTTCGTGATTATTAGCGGAGGGATCGACCTTTCCATTGGTACGGTGATGACCTTATCAGCAGTAATGAGTGGGGTGTTCATCACCTATTGGGGGCTTCCGGTATGGTTGGGAGTTCTTGGAGGAGTAGGCACTGGCGTCCTGTGCGGGACCATCAACGGGACGGTAGTCTCACGGATGAAACTCCCGCCCTTCATTGCTACCTTAGGGATGATGATGATTGCCAAAGGACTGTCATTGGTGATTTCGGGAGCGGTACCGATCTACTTTTTGAATACTCCCAGTTTCTTCCAGATTTCTATGGGATCGCTCCTCGGGAAAATCATTCCCGGTCTTGATGTCCCTAACGCCATTCTCATTTTCATCGCTGCGACCATCATTGCGGGGATCGTCTTATTTCGTACCGTTCTCGGCCGTTATGACTTCGCCATCGGAAGTAATGAGGAAGCGGCCAGACTCTCAGGGCTCAAGGTAGATCAATGGAAAACGGTTATTTACGCCCTGTGTGGCATGTTTGTAGGAATGGGTGGGGTCATGATGGCTTCCCGTCTCAATTCTGCCCAACCGGCCTTGGGCCAGGGTTATGAACTTGATGCTATTGCCGCAGTGGTCATAGGTGGAACTTCCTTGAGTGGTGGAGAGGGTTCGGTGGTCGGGACAGTGGTGGGGGCACTGATCATGAGTACCTTGGTGAACGGCTTGCGTATTCTCTCCGTTCCCCAAGAGTGGCAAATTGTGGTGAGCGGTATTATCGTCATCGCTGCCGTCTATATGGACATTGTCCGCAGGAGGCGAGGATAAAGAGAGGCTCTTTCTTCCGCAAGGGAAGAAGGAATAGAAAAATCACATGAAAGGAGGAGTAAGGATCGTGAAGTGGTCCAAAGGAGTAGTAGGTTGTCTCGTTTTCAGTGTGGTTCTTCTCTTTGGTTTGGTGGGGGCACAGGAGTCTTATTACATTCCCATGATTTCCAAGGGTTTCCAGCATCAATTCTGGCAAGCGGTGAAACAAGGAGCAGAGCAAGCAGCAAAGGATCTGGGTGTTACTATTACTTTTGAGGGTCCCGAGACCGAAGCCATGGTAGATAAGCAAATCGAGATGTTGCAAGCCGCTCTGGCGAAGAAGCCTAATGCCATCGGTATTGCTGCACTGGATAGTAAGGCAGTAGTACCTTACCTCGAGAAGGCTCGCGAGATGGGTATTCCCGTCGTTGGTTTTGACTCTGGTGTAGAGAGCGATATTCCGGTGACCACGGTAGCTACCAACAACATCGAAGCCGCAGGGTACGCTGCCGATAAGATGGCCGAGCTTATCGGTGGCGAAGGAGAGGTAGCCGTCATTGTTCATGACCAAACCAGCCGTACCGGTATTGACCGTCGAGATGGCTTTGTGAGCCGAATCAAGGAGAAATATCCTAACATTAAGATTGTGGACGTTCAATACGGTGGTGGGGACCATTTGAAATCGGCTGACTTGGCTAAGGCAATTATCCAAGCTCATCCCAATCTCAAAGGGTTCTTCGGGGCCAATGAAGGTTCAGCCATCGGTGTGCTCCTTGCAGTGAGGGAACTCAAGAAAGAAGGGCAAATCGTCATTATCGGATACGATTCTGGGAAGCACCAGATTAATGCTATTCGCGAAGGAATTATGGCTGGTGCCATCACCCAGAATCCGGTAGGGATGGGTTACATGGCGGTAGAGGCTGCCGTGAAAGCCATTAAGGGTGAGCAACTCCCCAAGGAAATCGATAGCGGCTTCTACTGGTACGATAAGACCAATATTGACGATCCCAAGATCAAGGCGGTTCTCTACGAATAAGGAGGAGAATATAAGAAAAGCCCTCTCCTTAAAGGAGAGGGCTTTTCTTCTTAAAGAACTTCCATCCCTACGCGGGGAAGGGTAGCGTCGGAGAAAGTCTCTCTCAAAATGCGCCTCCTCTCCCTCCGCCTGAACCCCTTCCTACTCCTCCACCTCCCCCCGAGAAGCCTCCTCTGAAACTACCCCCTTTCGTTGAAGTAGAACGAGTTACCGACGCCATAGCCGCTTGGTGTACGCCCACTATTTCCCGACCGAGAAAATAGGGGAAAGGGGTATAGAAAGAGCGGTGTGTACTCTCTCTCTCCCATACTTCTTGGGGTACCAAGCGCTGTAAGTGATAGCGTACGGTATCAGCGATCCCTAAGGCTGTGGCGTAAATGAGATAGTGCTCCCAGAGGACAATCGACTCGGGTGGTTTTTGGGAAAGGAGGGAGAAGTCACTGAGAAAGCGGGCAAAATTCTGCCACTTGCGCGTATATTCAAGACCTTGGGAAGTGAACCGGCCGAAAACGGTTTTGGGGAGCATGAGGATAGCTCCTCCTCCAAAGAAGAGGAGTGCTGAGACGATGGTGAGGAAGGGAACTAAGTGAGCGCTTTGAAGGCTTAGTGCGCCGAGTACGCCTATGGGGAAGAGCATCATGAGAAGGGCGAAAAACTTGGCTACGATGTTCACCCCGAAGCGGAAGTAACGGCGCTTTCTCATGGTTTGGAAAACGTTTTGTTGGTATCGACTCAGGGCGGTGTTGAAGAATCGGGCTTTGGCGAGGGAGCTCTCTATCTTTTTTCGGAGTTCGGCGAAATCGAACACCCCGTCGGATGAAAACTGGGTGAGGAGAGTGAGGAATTCTCTTTCTGAGGGAGAGAGGTGAGGAGGGGTAGCTTGAGTCTTGAGGACAATACCTTTCTTCTCCCCCGCTTCTTGAAACTCAATCAATCCCAACTGGTAGAAGCGGAGGAGCACTGCCGACATCCCGTCGGCATCTACTCTCCCACCAAGGTTTTTCACTATGCCGTTGACGAGATCCGGAGGATCGTCATAAGGCAACTCTCGTTCGTAAATGCCTTGGTAGGCAATCCGCGGCTCTCGACCTCCTAAGAGAAAGAGGAGGGCGAATATTCCTCCACTGACAAGCAGGATAATGACCCACATCAAGATATCTTTTCGTACACTGCGGGAGTATTCCTCCTCAATGCTCTGTATTTCGCTTTTCAAAAGGGTAGGGTTCTCTACTGCATAGGGCATGTTCTTTTGGGGGGCAAAGAGGAAACGCGCCTCGGCAAAAGCCTGAGGAGGAAGCCTACGGGCAGTGAGAGTAATCCGATTCCCTTCTCTCTCTACTTTCGTAGCCGGATGAGGATAAACGGCTTGTACCTCCAGAGACTCGGGGAAGATAAAAATACCCTGCACTTCCTTGGCGGGGGCATCCCACTGTCCCCAGAATTGGCGAAAGAGTTGGGCAATCTCGGGACCGTTCTCCACCACCCCTCGCACTACGTACTCTACATGGAGGATGACCTCGGGGTATTCTTGGGGGTTGAGACGGATATTGCTCCCATAGGGTACAAGCCACACCCGAGCAGAGAATCCCCCCTCGTCCAGAGAGAGGAACTCCACTTTTTGGGTTTCGATTTTTTCCGTCCACAGGTTGACGCCGTGGAAGGTGACATATCTCTCGGGGGTAATTTCCCGGAAGAGACCCCGAAAGGGTTTGCGCATCTTGTAGTGAATGGTCTCATGCACTTCCATCTCCCCCGAGGGGAGGAGCCGCTCTTCGATGGTAGCTTTTTCAATGGAGTAGAGAGAGCGAAAATACCAAAGAAAAAGGGGGTTTCCGCCACCATACTGGATCCCCACAAAAAGGAGAAGAAGCACTATTCCTCCAATAATCCGTCCGATAATCGCCTTTCCCCTCATAGCATGAGACCTCCGTTCGGCTTTTCACCATTATACCATTGCTCAGGATCCCGTTTCGTTTTCCATTTGTGGAGGATGAAAGACACTGGATTCCCTCTCCGGTTCTTGCGCGTAGAGGCAAATACGATTTCGCCCTTTTTCTTTCGCTTTGGTAGAGAGCTCGATCGGCCCAGCGGAGGAATTCGGAGAGAGAATGAATGTCGTTTTGGTAGACGGCCACCCCGGTGCTCATAGTGATTTGGATCTCGTGTTCTCCAACCGAGAAGAAGTGGGTGGCAGTTTTCTGGCGGAGCCGTTCCGCTAAATGTTGGGCTTGTTCTCTATGGGTTTCGGGAAGGAGCAGGGCAAATTCCTCTCCTCCTAAGCGTCCGAAGAGGTCAATCGAGCGAAGTTCCTGGGCAATGAGCTGGGAAAAATCCCGGAGGACGAGGTCCCCTGCTACGTGGCCAAATTGGTCATTGATCCTTTTGAAGTGGTCGAGGTCAATGATGACGAGCACCAGGGGGCGATGGTAACGCTGAGTGCGGACAAGCTCATTCTGGGCTAATTCCATAAACACACGGCGATTCTACACGCCAGTTAGGCTATCGTGCTCGGCAAGGTAACGGAGCTCTTCAAGAAGTTGGTATCGCTCAGTGACTTGCCGTAGGTACCAAGCTATACCGATCCTTTGGCCTCTTTTTCCGGTGACTGGAACCTGTGAAACTTCGTAAAACTTAGGTCCTCCTTCTTGAGGGAACGAAAAGGGTTCGCCTCGGTTGTCTTGGTTTTCCCAGTAGTTATATAGACCGGGGAGGATAGAGTCGAGGTGTTCCCCGAGAGAGCTACGAGAGAGCCGAGGAACAAAGGAGATCGCGGCAGGATTGAAGTCGACCATGGTATTTCGCAGATCGGTGATGATAATCCCGTCTTGGAGATGCTCGAAAATTTGCTCGCGGGCGACCGGAGAGAGGTCGAGGAAACCGATTTTGATAGTTTCTGAGGCGATGACGATGGTAAGAAAGGTAACGAGGAGGGGGCCAAGGTCGATCTTCCAAGGGAAAAATCAAAACGGTACAAAATGACAGCAAATATGGTACTCAAGGCAACGGAGAACATGATTCTTGCCCGGCGACGGAAAAAGAGAGAAACTCGAAGGGCATGGAGACCATAGAGGAACAGAGCTCCCAGTAAGGCGCTCACTGACCATCCGGTGGCAGAGAGGGAGAGCGGTCCTCGTTCTATGGAATGCACCGGGAAACCTCCTTGCATTTCCACCGAGAGGGAAGAATAGAAGAGGCGATGCCAATCATTACTGAACACTGCTCCCACGATGAAGAGTGATATTCCCAGAGAGAGTGGGAAGAACCATCTTTTCACCCGGGGTAAGGTTTCGGTGAAGGTAAGAGCAAGCCAGAGAAAGGCCAAGGGCAAAAAGGCCAAACCGAGGAACTCGATTGCGAACCAGGTACGTACAAAACGAAAGTCGGAGCACATGCTCTCAAAGGCACGGCTAAAGGCATACACCGAGGAGGCGAAAGCCCAAGTGGCAAAGGGCCAAGCAGTAGGAAGAGAACGTACCCGGCTGGTTGCAAGAAGCCCTAAGGCGAAAGCCAAGATAGCCGAAAGGAGGCATATGATGCTATAAGAAAGTCCATAATCCACGGCAGGAAGTTCTCCTCCCATTTTCCCTTATCGCTTCGGTTATCGTAGTTACCCTTGAGGAAAAGGGTCTCACGATGCACGTGGCCGAAGGAAAGGGATGCACTCCTTATTTAGTATACAATTTGCAAGAGGAAAAGAGAAGGGTTAGTTTTTCTTACCCCTGAGTTAGTGTCAAGAGAAATGAAGTACTTGGGGAGACAAAAAAGAGAAGTTTTTATCCTTACTATTGAGCACAACACCCCAATCGGAAAAAAGACCCTGTGCTGCTATGAAGGGTACCGAAAAGAGGAGGAAAAGCCGTCCTATTTTTAAGGACTCTCCTCATTTTGAGCGCATTCTTCCATTTCCTCTTTCTCAGAAATGGACTTCCCCCCAAAAAGTGGAGGCATGAAAAAGCAACAACCCATTCTCTCCTCTCATGCGATCTCTTTTCAAATTCTCTCGACTCGGGTATCCCAAGGCTCATGGGAGACGAACACGATTGTAGAAGTATTCAATGTACTCAAAGAGACTGCTTTGAGCTTTTTCTTTGGTGCGGTATCGTTTGTGATTCGAAAGTTCCTGTCTTCAAGGTTTTGAAGAAGGACTCTATTCAAGCATTATCATAGCAATTCCCCTTTCGACTCATACTGGGAAGGAAGCCGTGTCGACGAAGGAGGGTTTAGAGGGGAGCGCTGGCATTCTGTTTTCCTTGATCAGAATGGAAAATTCAGGAAAGTTCGGGTCTTCTCCTCTCAATGGATCTCCGCAGGGCCGTACATACCAAATCATGAGAGAAGCTCAAGCCTTTCGACCAGCCTCCTATCCTTCGAGAAAAGAGGTCCAAGATGGTAACGAGGTACAACCATTCTTATTGGGTGGGGAGAGAGGTGAGGCGAGAGACTCAAGCCTCGTGGGAGAGTCGACGAGGGAGTTTCACGGAGGAGGTTTTCAATGAGTGGATACCGATGAGTTGATTGGGAGTTACTCGGTAAGGAGGGGCGCTCCCTGCTCCTCTTCCCTGTTTTTTCATGAGGCGGCCACTCACTTCTCACCACAAGAAAAACCGTGTTGGTGGAGTCATCTTTTCACCTTAAGACTTCCATACCGTTTCCCATGGAGATGGAAGTGAAGACGGAAAGAGCGCCAATCTTTCCTACTCCTCCTCTCTCTTTGATTGTTCCCTCCTTCGAAAGGCAGAGGAACCGCTCACCGAAACCTTTTGAGACGGTGCACATCCACTCCATGCGAACATGAAAAACGGTAGTGCTCTATAACCGGAACTCCATGGCGGTGTTTGGAAGAAGTGATCACGTACTCTTTTGAGGATCTCTCGTTCTTCGGTAACCCGTTGGAAGTCTCTCCCCTTGACGCATAGAGGCATCCTCTCTTCTTGAGCTTCCCTTTACCAGGGAAAGGTTGGTGGGGTTCCTCTCCTCAGGCTCTCTTCCCCTGGTGCATGAGATTCGCTCCGATACCAAAGTTCTTGGCTACCCGAGCTACGGAATGACCTTCTCCTTCGATGAGACGAAGAATTTCTCACTTCAATTCCTGGTCGTACTTCCTTCTCTCCATTTTGAACATCCCCGTTCACTATATACTCTCTTTTCTTTGCCTCTACGAAACTGGGGAAATTCCACATTTGGGTCTTTACGAAAGGGAGGTTCACCTTGAAGCCGCAAGAGATAATCTCCAGTACTCAAAATAAGGAGGCGTACAATGAGAGAAGACCTTTCTTTTGTGCTTTGGGAGAGAAGCTTGAGAGGAGGAAAAAGAGGAGGGTCTCCAAGTGTATCGCCGATGTTAAACCAATTGCTTGACAAAAAATTGAGTTATGCCACCCTCTATTCAAGAGTTTAGTTTAACGTTTAACTTAGTTTGTGTGGAGCTATGTCTTCGACTCAGAGTAGAGAAGAGCAGCCCAAATGTGTAAATCTTAAAGTAGTCGCGCAGTTAAGTGGAGTGTCAATCGCCCCTGTTTCAAACGTTATAACTGGTAGGAAGTATGTAAGTCCAGAGGTAACCCAAAGAGTTCTCGAGGTCGTTCAACAGGTTGGATATACCCCAAATCAGATTGCGCGAAGTTTGAAAAAGAGAAGGACCACTTTTCTAGGTGGCATGGTTCCTGATATTACAAATCCATTCTTTGCTGAGATCGTGAGAGGCTTGGAGAGCGTTGCTCTGGAGAATGGATTTCAAATGTTTCTTTATAATACCGACGGAGATGTCTCGCGTGAAAATACCATTCTTAAGTCTTTTATTGAACACCATGTGGAGGGTATCGTTAACGTCGCTCCACGGATGAGTGAGGAAAAGTTATATTCTTTTGTCAAATCAAGATTGGTCCCTATGGTAGTTGTTGACCGCCCTGTTTCTTTTGATGATCCATTTTTCGGCTTAGTCTATACTGATAATGTTACGGCTTCCTCTAAATTGGCGCTTCATTTCTTGCAAAAGGGACATAAGTCCTTTGCCTGTTTAGCCGGACCCTTAATTGTTCTAAACGTTTGTGATAGAATTAGTGATTTTGTCGGTGAGCTTCGGCGCTTATCTGTTCCTCAAAGTAGCATCTTCGTTCTTTACGGTGAATTTAAGTTTGAGAGTGGTTTCCGACTGATGGAGGAATTACTTGAGTTTGAGAATCGACCTACGGCGGTATTCGCATGCAACGACCTCATGGCATGGGGGGCGATGGAAGCTGCGAAAAGAAGAGGGTTTTCCATCCCTAAAGATATTGCAATTGCTGGTTTTGACAATGTGTTTTTTGCCGAGTTGATGAATCCAAGCTTAACCACAATAAATCAGGAGAAATTTGGAGCCGGTGTCATTGCAACTCAAATATTGTTGGAAATAGTTAATGCACGGAAGGGGAAGGTCCCGATCGGTGCAGAGAGTTTTGTGCGAAAAGTGACCCTTCAGGCTGATTTAATTCAAAGGGAGTCAACATAAGGAGGTAGGGTATGAGCATAACAGAACATAGTTTATTGCAAATATTTCTAAAAAAGCCCATTATCGGCATGGTCCATCTTCGTCCCTTACCGGGATCTCCTCTCTACGATCTTCTAAGCTTAAATATGCAAAGGATAACCCAGATAGCAATTGAGGAAGCACAGAAATTAGAGGCAGTGTATCGTATTTTGGGTAGACATCCGAATAAAAGAAAAAGAGACCTCCTGATCGGTAAAATGGAAGGCCAAAACCTGAAACCACCAATTACCCAGGAGGCGGTGTCACGAGATTGAAAAGCCCAAAGAGTCCATCAAGATTCTCTCCTGAAGAGAGAAAAGGAACTCAAAGTGCTCCCAGAAAGAAGAAACAAAAAGGGGGGTGAAGGAAAGTCCGGAAGACCATGGCCTCCTTGGAAAGAGAAAAGAATGGCTTCTCTATGAGAAACCAGGAGATGAGAAACCTGGCAATACCCAGAACGAGGAAGGAGGGATTTCCTCCCTCCTCTTGAGAACCCTCTCTCCCTTAAGAGGAAGTGGTGAAAGCCTTATACCAGGGAGGATGCTCAACCCAAGATTCCGCTTTCACCTGGAGAGCCCTTCTTGAGGAGGACTCTCCAGGATGGATTTCCTCGGTTACCGGTGGGGGGAAGGAGAGAGAGAAGTGGTACCAGAGACCTCTCCCCCAGTGGGACCCCCTCCTCTTTGGGGATGGAGTGGCCCTCAAGGTGAGGGGAGACACCGCAGATCATGCGCTGGTCTCCCTGACCCTTGGGGATCGATGGAGGAGGGTATCGAGAGGTCTATCCCCTGGTGATTCTC
>OGCI01000450.1_pt1 | contig 47829 bp, 41 predicted proteins | sample 1570021 | NCBI WGS metagenome assembly OGCI01 (sample SAMN06264664, study PRJEB24512) | hot springs metagenome | isolation source: Hot spring water | place: South Africa: Tshipise | collected 2015-06-21
CGTGGCAAAGAAAATAGCTGCTGCAAGGCCAACACCCAACCAGATGAGCTTTCGCTGACGCCTCCCGGCAGGAGCGAAACGGCCGATGAGTCTCGCCAGCCCTGTACCCACGTCTTCACTCGGTGTCTGTTGGCTGACCACAGTTTCGTCTGTCATGCTTTCTTCACCACTCCTCGCTTGCCGAACAGACCATGCGGCAGGAAGATGAGCACGAGGATGAAGACCCCGTAGGTGACCGCTGGTGTCCAGCCGATGCTGAGATAGAAGTCCGAAAGGTTTTCGATGATCCCAAGTAACAACCCGCCCGCTAGAGCACCAAAGACATTCCCGATACCACCGAGCGAAAGGGCGACCAAGGCTTTGAGAGCAAAAGTGAAGCCATACTGGTAGTCGAAAGAATATACGGTGGCCATGCCCACACCTGCCACCCCAGCCAAGCCGATGCCGACTGCGAAACTCACTGCACAGACCCAGCCCGAGTTGATGCCCTGGAGCGTGGTAGCCTCCATGTCTTCGGCAGCCGCCCGCACGGCCATCCCCAGTCGGGTTTTCTGAAGGAATAGGTACACCACGAGACCCGAGACCATAGCCAGGGCGAAAAGGCCAATCCTCACCCAAGAGAGACGAAGGCCCCACCCGGCGAGTACGGCGCCCTGGTAGGAAAAGTTGATTCCCCGCGGGCTGGCTGACCAGACCTTGAGGATCGCGTTCTCAATCAGGTACATGAGGCCGACGGCGATAAGGAGCGAGACATTCTTGTCCTCGAGAGCGGCTGCGCGCAAGAACAAGGCGTAGAAGAGGCCGAGTCCCACCAGGAAGGCGAAAGGCACGATGATCAGGAGACACAAGTAAGGGTCGATATGGGCCTTAACGAACAGCCAATAGACTAAGAAAGCGAAGAACACGATCACCGTGCCCTGAGCGATGAAGATGATACGCATGGTACCGAAGATGAGGCTCAGGCCAGCAGCGGCGATGCCGTACATCGAACCCAGCAAGATGCCGTTGATGAGGATTTGGATTAGTGTCATTACAGTTTGCTCCCCCGCTCGCCCACGTAGGCCTTACGCACGTCGACGTTGGCCAGCAGCTCTTCGCCCGTTCCGCTCAACACTATGTGTCCGGTCTTCATCACGTACGCCCTGTGGCACACATTGAGCGCCATGTGGATGTTCTGTTCCACCATGAGCACCGTGGTACCTTGCTGGTTGAGCGCTACGATGAGATCGAAGATCCTGCGGGTAAGGATGGGACTGAGCCCCAGCGAAGCTTCATCGATCATGACCAGCTTCGGATGAGCCATCACCGCTCGTCCGATGGCGAGCATCTGCTGCTCCCCGCCACTCAATAGTCCCGCCTTACCGTTGGCCCGTTCCTTGAGCACTGGAAACAGGTCGAATACCCGCTCCAACGACTCCGCGTAGTTCGCCCGGGCACGAGGCAGATAGGCTCCCAGCTTCAGGTTCTCAAGCACGGTCAAAGTCTGAAAAAGCCGCCGGCCCTCCGGCACCAACACGATGCCCCGGTCTACCCGGTGCTTGGTGCTCATGTGACTGATGTCGTGGCCATCGAACCAGATCTGCCCCGCCTGTGGCCGCAGCAGGCCAGCCGCCGTTTTCAGCAGCGTAGACTTGCCGGCGCCGTTCGAACCCACTAGCGCAACGATCTCTCCCTCATACACCTCCATGGACACGTCCATGAGTGCCCGGATGTCGCCATAGGCGACGCTAAGGTTGTTGATTTCAAGCAACAGGTTCGCCAAGGTACGCCTCTATCACTTTGGGGTCACATGCGACGTCATCGGGACAGCCGTCCGCGATTTTGACTCCGTAGTCAAGTACAGCCACCCGCTCGCAGAAGTCAAGCACAGCGTCGACTCGGTGCTCGATCCACAGGATGGCGAACCTACGCTCCTCCTTAACGGCCTTGATGACTCCTAACAAGTGCTCGATCTCCGTAGGGGTCAAACCAGCCATAGGTTCGTCCAGGAGAATCAAGGAGGGCATCGAAGCAAGTCCCATCGCGATCTCCACCAGGCGCCGGTCGGAGAGGGTCAGATGAGCCACCTTCGTATCGCGTTTGGGTGTCAGCTCCACTAGCTCCAGAGCTTCAAGGGCCCGCTGCCTTGCCCCTTGCTTGAGATGGCGGCCTCCGTAAACGGCTGCCGTCATCACATTCTCAAAGGCCGTCATCTTGAGGAAGGCCCGCACGAGTTGATAAGTCCTGGCAATGCCCAGGTGACAGATCTTGTGGGGCGGCATTCCCGTGATCTCCCGCCCCTTGAACCAGATGCTCCCCCGGTCGATGGGGTATATGGCAGTAATCAGATTGAAGACAGTGGATTTCCCAGCCCCGTTGGGACCGATGAGGCCTACTATTTCCTCCTCGCGCACCTCAAGATCGAGATCGCTGATGACGTGTAGACCTCCGAAATGCTTATCGACCTTGTCCAGAACCAGAAGCGGATCACCGGCAGCCACGTCGCCCACCTACAACGCGGCCCAAACGGACTTGCAGGAGGAACCCTGGCCCCTACGCGGGGCGGTCTGTTTACCCCCCCATAGCCCCACCTTGGAAGCTGGCGCATGACTCAAACCACACGCGTGTTGGCACACACGAACCCCCCTTGTACTCTTGCCTAAGCCACCCTGAGGCGGCCCCCCCTGGGACACCGCCTCAACATACCAGATGACCCGCCAATTTGGGAAGATGTTTTTCGACTTACCAGACTGGGGTCTTGTGAACACGCTGGCGGCTAGGTAGAATCCAGGTTGCATTTGCCAGTTCACTGGCCGCCTGCAACAGGTAAGGTGGAACAAACCAGTGGGCGACCGCAAGGCCGGAGGGGGCGCCTATGGGCTAGGTTAGCTGGCTGTTCTTTTGATAGCTGGATACAGGCATCCTTCGACGACTGATTAGAATCGGGTAGTCGGCGACGGCAACACAGACCAAAGGGGGGGATATTGTGAGACGAAAGAGTCTGATCACCATCGGGATTGCAGTCCTCGTCATAGGGCTACTGTCCCTGGCTTTCTTGACCGGCTGCAAAGAGAAGGAGACCACCACCACAACCGCGGCCCCGCCGACCACGGCTCCGCCTTCCACTGAGACGACAGCACCTGGCCCCACCGAAACGACCGGCGCGGTCGAGATGGGCGAGGACCTGGTCATAGGCGTTCTTAACTCTATGACCGGCGTGAACGCCTTGACCGGCGCCGAGCAAAAGTGGGCGCAGGAGAAGGCTGCAGCCGACCAGAACGCCAAGGGCGGCATCAAGCTGGCCGATGGCAAGATGCACAAGGTCGTGCTGAAGTTCTACGATGACAAGAGCTCTGACACTGAGGCCGCGGCCGCCATGGAGAAAGCCATCAAGACTGACGGCCTCAAGATCTTCCTGAGCTCGAACACCACGCCTTACAACCAGGCGGCGGCTACCGTGGCCGAGCAGTACCAGGTCTACTACCACATCAACACCAGCTGGATCGACGAAGCCAGCCCGGATGGTTCGTTCCCCGGCTTCATCGGTGGGATGAACCTGAAGTGGGCTTCGGACATCTTCGAATCGGCCGCTGAGTCCGGCAAGGTGGCGGTGGGTGGCGCCAAGGCTATGACCGAGCCCATAAGCAAGTTCGCTGTTCTTACCGAGAACAACCCCGATGGCGTCGGGTTCGGCGACTCCACCAAGGCCCGGCTCGAAGCCGAAGGCTGGCAGGTGGTAGCCTATGAGAAGTTCATGGAGGGTCAAAAGGACTTCTCCTCCATCATCCTCAAGTTCAAGCAGGCCGGAGTCGAGGGCATCGTCACCCTGATCTCGCCGGCGGACGGAATCACTTTCGTCCGGCAGATGAAGGAGCAGGGCTGGGCGCCCAAGTACATGTTCGGCTATAAGGGCTTCTGGCCGGTCGAGTTCATGAAGGCACTGGGGCCCGACTCTGACTACATCTGCTTCGACGGCTTCTGGACCGAGACCTATCCGTACCCGTACGCCAAGGAGCTCGGCCAGGCCTTCCGCGACGAGCATAACGGCAATTCCTCGGTGAGTGTAGGTCTGCCTTATGCAGCGGCTCAGATCCTGTTCATGGCTATCGAGCGGGCAGGGGTGTTCGAACCCGGCCCAGTGCGCGATGAAGTCTTCGGCGGCTTCTTCCCCGGAACCACCATGGGCGACATCCAATACAACGAGGAAGGTATCGCTCATATCCCGTTCCTAGCCTTCCAGTGGATCGGCGGGGAACGCGTAGTGCTCTATCCGGAGGAGTTTGCGACAGGGAAGACTCAGACCTTCAAGCCTTGGGACCAGAGGTAAGAGCGAGCTCTCTGGTAAAGCATTGAGTTGCCTTTACCCAGGTTACGGATACCCAGCAGCTGATTGAAGACCAAGAGAAGCCCCGCCCTCCCGGGGAGGGCGGGGCTTCTTGCTTAGGAACGGACCGGAGGATTACAAGATGGACAAGCCCGACTACAGCCAGTATTTCATCACCGAGACTCCTCGCCACCCCGATCATCCCCAGAGCCGAGAAACGATCAGTGACATCCCCTGGGCCGACTCGCTCTATATCTCCGACGAGCTGGACGGGCGACTGCCCGGGGCTTTCTACCTGGAGACCTGTCTGGTGCTGAGAACCGGCTCCGTAGATGACCTACGTGTCGCCCATACGCATGACTTCGATGAGTACCTCGTCTTCCTAGGCACGGACCCTGAAGATCACATGGAGCTTCGCGGCCAGGTGGAGTTGTGGGTAGGCGATGAGAAACGCCTTATCACTCGGTCGTGCGCTGTTTTCGTGCCTGCTGGAGTACCCCATTGCCCACTCATCATCCACCGTGTAGACCGGCCCTTCGTCTTCTTCACGACGGGCAACGGCTCCGCCTACCGACGTGGCTGACCGCGACTAGGAGCTTCCGCTTGCGCGTTCGGTCCAGCCGACCACGTCGGGAGCGCCGTAGCGCTCACAGATATGTCGGGCTCACCGGTTAGCCGAATGCGGCACAGAGAGCCTCCAGGACCCGATAACGGTAGTCCACCTGGGCCTGAAGACGGGCGACTTCGTCCTCGTCCAAGTGCCTGAGTTTGCCCACCAGGCGGGTAAGTTCGCTGAGCGGCTGCGGGTCTCTGACTTTGTAGGTGATGCGCCAGACCCCCTGCTCTTTCTCCCAAAGGGGAAAGTAGTTGGTACGCACAGCCACGCGGCAGACCTGGATGGAGGCATCACTGGGGATGCGCCACCCCGGCACGCAGGGACAGAAGACGTGGATATAAGCGAAGCCCTCTTTGGCAGCCGCCTTGGCCTTGACCAGTTTCTTGGCGTAGTCCTCAAGGTGGCTCAGCGTGGCCGTGGCCACATAGGGGACATCGTGCATCGCCACTATCATCGGCATGTTCTTGGCGGCCGTGCTCTTGCCCCGACTCGCCTGGCCCAACGGAGTGGTAGTGGTGGCCGCACCGTAGGGGGTCCCGCTGCTCTGCTGGATGCCAGTGTTCATGTAGCCTTCGTTGTCGTACGTGATGTAGATCATCTTCTCGTTGCGCTCGGCCGCCCCGCTCAGCGTCTGAAAACCTACATCCATGGCGCAGCCGTCCCCGGTATGACAGACAACCGTGGCCTCTATTCCCGCCTTCTCGTAATACCGGGTCAGACCGGTAGCACTCGAGGCCACCCCGGTCATGACGCAAGCGTAGTAGGGATGTCGATGCCACGCCTTCGTGTTCTGGCCATGTAATACCGGAGCCGAGCAGGAGGGAGTTCCTACAAGGATCACGTCTTTGCCCAGTACACGAGATACGAACCTGAGATTAAGTTCTAGGGCACAACCCGCGCAGAGTGCCACACCTCGTGCGAACTGGTCCTCATTCTGGTAGTAGTCGCATACTCTGGGACGCCGCTTCCTTGCTTCGGCCATGTCATGCACCCCGCTGGGTAAGATTGACGTACAGGAGTCGTACTCTTGTGTAACTCATGGCAGCCAGGTCACCTGCCGGTAGGACTTTTTCTGGGCAGCAGACACAATGGCGTCGATCATCTGACCAATGTGTTCTTTAGTGATGTCCATGTTCGCGAGTCCGTCAATGAAGCTGAGCATGGGCACGATACCTACCTCTGGCGTCAAGGCGCGAATCTCCATGTAGAGCGGCCCACAGTCCCAACCGAAGCATATACTCCGGTCAAGCACACCTATCGCCTTCCGACCGCGAAGCACCTCGCTCAGTCTTTCCCTTGGGAAGGGGCGAAAGAGTCTTAGTTTGACCAGACCTACGTTGATCCCCTCCGCCCGCTTGGCATCGATAACCGTACGCGCCGTGCCGACGGCGCTCCCGCTCGTCACCAAGAGGATCTCGGCGTCATCCGTGCGGTACTCCTCTATCTGGCCGCCGTACTTGCGCCCGAACATGGCAGCGAATTCCTCTTCGATTTCCTCTAGCTTACTTTTCACTCGTTCCATGGCTGCCATGTGTTTCTTTCTCAGCTCGACATATCCCGTACCTATGCCGTGACTGCCGCACCCCACCGCCTGACCAGGCAGCAACCGAGGTCGACGGGGTTGGCTCTTCAGGACTTCCAAATACCGGTCCACCTCCGCGATGCCCGGGATATCGACCGACTCAGCCAGGAACGAGAGGTAATAACCATCGTAGTTCACCATAACTGGTAGTTGGATCTCGAAGTCCTCGGCCAGACGGAAAGCCATGATCACCGTGTCGAGGATCTCTTGGCAGTTCTCCACCACCAATTGCACCCAGCCGGTGTCGCGGACCGAGATCATGTCCTGCTGACCAGCGCAGACCGCGTGAATCCCGGGTGGTTCTCGATTCACGTTGACCATTACCACAGGGGCGCGATAGCCTGCGGTGTTGAACATGGCGTCATACATGTAGACAAGGCCATAGGAAGAGGTCGCCGTGAAGGCCCGGCCGCCGGCCATGGTGGCGGCACAGACCACATTCTGCGCCGAATTCTCGCCCTCTACGGTGACGTATTCGCAGTCAAGCCAGCCATCCGCGTGAAACTTGGCCAGTTGCTCCACAACCTCGCTCTGAGGGGTGATGGGGTAGGCAGCCACCACATCGGGACGACACAGCATGGCCGCGTAAGCCGCTGCCGCGTTCCCGGTGATGACCTTCCTCTGTCTATCGAGGCTCACAGCCATCAGCAAGATCTCCTTCCGGCACCATGGTTATCGCCCCCGTCGGGCATTCCCGGGCGCAGACGCCGCAGCCTTTGCAGTACTCCAGGTCCACCTGGTAATGGATGCCGTCGGGAGCATCACTGACGCACTGGACCGGGCAGTAGATGTAGCAGAAGCCGCAGGCGTTACATTTCTCAAGATCGAAGACTGGGCGCTCGGTGCGCCAGTCGCCAGTATGCAGGCACAGAGTATCTTCGCTAGCGTCCGACCAGCAGGCTTCCGTGGGCAGGATGCACTCCTGGGCAGGTCTGGACTCCCTTTCCTGCTTTACCACGTGAGCACCTCCACTTCATGGTAACCCCGCTCCGCGTTGCGGATGTTCTTTTTGAGCATGTCTCCTTCCAAATGCTCGGCCAAGCCGGCCAACACGGAATCAAGACTCACCCAGCCCGTCGCCCGAGCCAGCGCGCCCAACAGACAGGTATTGGGCACGTCTCTGCCGATCTCGCAGAGCGCTACCGCTGTGGCATTGATCACGGCCGCCTTGTGGACACTCGGATGCGGCGCCTCCACAAGCGGCCGGGGGCTGTTGAGTACCAGGATCCCCTCCGGCTTGAGCCCATCGAAGAGGGCCCGGATCCCAAGGAGCGTGGGGTCGATCACCACCAGCGCATCAGGGGCATATACTTGCGTCTTCTCACGGATAGGCTGGTCGTCGAAGCGAGTGAAAGCCACCACTGGCATCCCGCGGCGTTCGAAGCCGAACATGGGGAAGCTGGCCACGTACTTACCCTCGACCGCGCAGGCCGAGGCGAGCATGCGGGCAGCCAGCACCGCCCCCTGTCCCCCGCGACCGTGAAAACGGATCTCCTTTGCCAACATCTTGCTCCTAGTCTCTGTCTGCCTGTACTCTTCGACTATCCGTTCTTGCTTCCGTAACTGTCCGCGCCCGCGAAGCCAACCTCCGGCTCCGCTACACTGCCGGCATCATCCCCCACCACGGGCGCGAGCCTCGGCCTCCAATCTAGCAGCGATGTCCGCCTTCAGGGCAGCCTTGTTGATCTTCTGGACTCCCGTGTAGGGCATTTCGTCCACAAACTCGATACGCTCGGGAAGGTGCTGCACCGAGGCCCTCTCCTCGCGCAGGAAACTAATGACCTCTTCAAAGGTCAGCCGACACCCCGGGACGGGCTGGATGTAGGCACACACCCTCTCCCCCATCACGGGGTCAGGCATGGGAACTACTGCTACTACAGCTACGCTCGGATGGCGACTGATGAGAGACTCTATGACCGTGGCGCTGATGCTCTCTCCGCCACGGTTTATCATCTCCTTAAGCCGGCCAGTGAGCCGGATATAGCCGCGCTTGTCGATGACCGCCACGTCCCCCGTCTTGAAGAAGCCATCGGGGTCGAAGACCTTGCCGTTCTCCTCCGGATTACGGTAGTAGCCTGAGAAGACAGACGGACCCTTGAGCAGCAGTTCCCCCTCCTCCCCGGGAGGAAGGGTCTTGCCCTCTGGATTGACGACCTTGTAGATATCCCGGGGACAAGTAGGCCGCCCGACTGTGGTGCAGACCGTCTCCAGGTCATCTTCAGCCGTGGTGATGCAGGTCATCCCCTCCGTGGCTCCGTAGCCGTTGTGGAAACGCATCTTGAGGCGAGAACAGACGTCGCGGACCAAGTCAGGGAAAGCAGCTCCGCCTGCGCTATGCATCTTCCGGAGACTGCTCAAGTCGTGCTTGCCCAGGTCCTCATACTGCAGTAGCCGCTGGGCCAGGGTTGGCACCCAGACCACTGAGGTGACCTTCTCTCGCTCGATGGTCTCGCAGATCACCTGGGCCTCAGTGGCGTCGAGCATCACCAACTTGCCCATGGTAAGGACGCTACCGATGAAGCCCTTCGTGAACGACAGGTCATGCCCTATGGAGCCGACGATGAGATTGACGTCCTCACAATGTTGATCCCAGGCCTTGGAGCAATATTCCACCGCACAGATGAGGCTGTTGTGGGTCCGCGGTACCAGCTTGGGCTCGCCGGTCGTACCCCCAGTGGGCCCCATATGCGCCACCTGCCTAGCGTCCGGGCGGTGAGCGACAAGCATCGCGAGAGCGGCAGGCGTCCTTTCTTGTTCCGCCATGAGCTTTTCCATGCTGACATAACCTGGGAGAGGCACCTCTCCCCGCACAGTGATGACGTACTTGATCTGAGGACACGCCGCTCGCACATCTTCCGCTATGTTGACAAAGTCTGTCTTGCCATACCGAGTCGGAAGCACCCAGGCCACCGCGCCGGAAAGCTCAGCCAAGCGCTGGATCTCGTGTTGACGGTAGCGGTCGACGAGCATAACGGTTATGGCGCCGATCTTCTGACAAGCGAAGTAGACCGTGGCAAATTCGGTCCAGTTGGGCAGTTGGATCAACACCCGATCGAGCGGCCGGAGCCCCAGCTCGAGCAGGCCCAAAGCCAGCCTCTCCGCCCTCTCCCGAGCTTGGGCGTAGGTCATCCGACCGTAGCGGTCGACGAAGGCGTCGCGTTCGGGATGTATGTCGGCCGCTAGATCCAGTAGGTCGCCAAAAGTCAACCCTTTCCACCACCGGCCTCGTTCGTAATTCAGCGCGTCTTCCGGCCGGTAGGGCGGAGCCCCTTCCAAGAACTCGAACATCTTCCCCCCTGGTCTTTTCCCCTCTGTAGTTCGTCGGCGCTGGCAGGCTAAACCGCGCAGCCTGCCAGCGCACCTTCTCTGACCGCATCGGCCATGAAGCCGGCTTCCCGCGCGCTGCCCACTATGTGGATCTCAGGCACCAAGGCAGAGAGCTCCTCCACCAGCGCTGTGTTCGCCGCCCAATCCTGCGTGTTGATGACACTCTTGCCGGGCAGAATGTAGTGACGCCTGTCTGGCTGCTGGATCTTGAGCCCTCTTGGCGTAATCTCCCGGTAGATGACATTCGACCATATGGTCACGTATTTCTGCTTGAACCAAGGCAATAGATTGGCGAGGTCGTCGCGACCCATCTCGTCCCCGATCTCCGAGTCAGGCCCGTTGTGGGCGACGATGACTCGCCGATGGCGCTTGACCAGAAACTCGGCCAGCTCGCAGCCGTGCAAGGTACCACCCATGATGACCACCCTGCGAGCAATCGGCATCCAGAGGTGGGTGAGCTTCTGCAGCAATGCCGGGCTCAAGAACTGGAGGTAGAAGTTCAGCTTGCGATACAGGCTCTCCGTCCTTATGAAATTCTTCAGCTCCACCCCCGGCAACCACGTCTCGGGATGGATAGCCCCTGCCGCGACGATGATGGCGTCCGGCTTCTCCGCACGCACGAGGGCCGAATCAACCGCGGTCTTTGTCCGCACCTTGACCCCGGCCTTCTTGAGCCCGCGCTTCTGCCAGCGCACGAAATCCACCAACTCCGGGGTCTCGCAGTCCTTCACGATAGCGGCAAGGGGCACCAATCCGCCCAGTCGCGAGGATTTCTCGTAGAGGGTCACCTCGTGGCCCCGTTCGGCAGCCACCCGAGCCGCTTCCATACCACAGGGACCGCCCCCTATCACCATGACCTTCTTCCGCCGCGGGGCCGGAGTAGCCTGGTACTCGGGCACGATCTCTCTACCCAGCGTAGGGTTGACCCGGCACTCGAGCTTCTTGTTGCGGTTGCGCATCTCGAAGCAATGCAGGCAACCAAGGCAGGGCCTGATGTCCTCGAAGCGACCCTCTCTCACCTTGTTGGGATACTCCGGGTCAGCCAGCAACCTGCGGGTCATGCCCACAAAGTCGATGCTCCCTTTGCGTAGATACATCTCCCCAAGCTCGGCATCCAGACGACAGGCCGTCCACACCGGGACCTTCACCCCTTTCGCCTTCACCGCCTCAGCCAAGGGGATAGTCGCGCCGTCACCACGTCTGCTCCAGTCGAGGTCTTTGGGCAGATCGAAAGGGGGCTCGGGATACATCAGCCGATCGGGTTGCAGGACTCCGCCGCGGTGGCCATAGCGTTCCGCCCGCACGTTGATCCCGTCCGCGACTTCGGCGATCAGCTTGGCCATCTCCGCCCCTTCTTCCAGGGTGGTGCCCAAGGGATGGTTGTACTCGGCGGCATTGATGATGGCGTGGACTCCAAAACCGGGACCGCAGCGCCTCTTGATCTCCATGATGATGTTGCGGATGAAGCGAGTGCGGTTCTCATAGGACTGGGGTCCATACTCGTCGTCCCGCTTGTTCCACACCCGAGAGAGGAAAGTGTTCCCCTGGTGAGCCGTAGCGTGGTTGATCTCGCAAGCGTCAAAGCCAGCCTTGTAAGCGCGCTCGCCAGCCGACGCCCAAAGCTCAATCTGATCCTCGATCTCCTGCTTGGTCATGGCCCGGCAAGGCAGGAAATCAGGACCAGGAAGCTCCTCTTCGGTCATGGCAGAGGCACACTTCACATCCCGGATACGCATGTCCCTGGGAAGCAGACCGGTGGGGTTCCAAGCTCCGGCGTGCTGGAACTGGATGGAGACCGGACAGCCTGCCTTGTGGACAGCTTCCACAAGTCGCGCGAAGCCGGGGATGTAACGGTCATCGTCCAGATGAAGCTGGACCCCTTCGTAGCTGCCGTCCGGACGGTAGTGCACATGCTGGATACCCAGCGGATACTCTACCCCGCAGGATTCCACCACCAGGAAACCGACCCCGCCCTTGGCCAGACGCTCGTAGTAAGCGATCATCCGCGGACCACAAGTCTGGTCGGGCTCCATGAACGAGGTACCATTGGCTGTCTTGATGATGCGGTTGCGGGTCTTCACCGGACCGATCATCCCCGGCTCGAACAACTTCTCAAAGCGCTCTGTCATACTGGGTCCTCCCTCTCCCAAGCAGACGCGACCGGTTGCGCGTGGTTGCTCTCTGGTCCATTCTCGCGCCCGATCGCTCCGATGCATCATACGACACCGTTCCCCAGGCCGCCAGAGAAGCCTCCTCAAGAGGACCTTCCCGGGAAGGCCGAAGCTGCTCCGAGCCTTGACGCCTGGTAGCAGGCAAGTCATAGTAGGTTCCAGATTGGCACGATGCTTCGCACTCGGCAACATGGCGCAGGGGTCATTTCACTGCCCAGCCGACAACACCTGAGGCGATCGTGGCGGGGCCCACCGCCCAGGAGGTAAGAAGGATGACCAAGTCAGTGGTAGCCATCGCCAAAGGGGACGACCCCGAGAAGCTCGTGGCCGAGGTTTTCAGCTTGCTGGGAGGGGTGGAGAACCTGGTCCGGCCCCACAGTACTGTGATCCTGAAGCCGAACGCAGGTCACCCAGCCCCGCCGGAGACCTCCGTCAACACCAGCCCAGCCCTCGTAGCGGCGGTCATCAGAGAGGTCAAGAAAGGTAGACCCAAAGAGGTCATAGTCGCCGAAGCTTCAGCCATCGGTTGTGACACCCTCCAATGTTTCGAAGTGAGCGGCATCGGCGCCGCGGCAGAGGAGGCCGGCGCTCGGCTGATCGACATTAAGCGTGAGAAGGACCTTATCAACATCCCGATCAGGGACGCTCGTTCCGATCTCAAGAAGATCAAGTTGCCTCGTTTACTTCTGGAGGCCGAGCATCTCTTCAACCTTCCCATTTTCAAGAGCCACGCCAGTATGGTCTTCACCTGCGCGCTCAAGAACATGAAGGGAGTGGTGCAGGACGTCACCCACCAGCAGATGCACATGACCGACCTGGCAGCCGCCATGATGGACGTGTGGTCGGTGATCCGCGCCGACCTCAACATCGCTGACCTGATAAGACCGGCGGAAGGCTACGGACCCCATACCACTATCCCTGTGGATTTCGGGTGCGTAGTGGCCAGCAAAGATCCTGTGGCCCTTGACGCGACTGCCTGCCGCATGGTGGGGTTGGGTATCGAAAACGTGCAGTATTTCAAGGCAGCCGCAGAGCGCAAGCTAGGAAACTTCCGGGAAGACGACATAGAAGTGGTCGGACGGAGGATAGAGGAAGTCCAGCAGAACCTCTGGTTCCCCTACATCGCCGGTTTTGACACTTGGCCCGAATACACCTTCTATACCAGTGGGGCGTGTTCCAGCTGCACCTCTTTGGTCGCTTTTACCATGGAGAAGCTGAAAGCGCTTGGCCAGTACGAGAGGAACGCCGGCTGCCACGTGGTGGTAGGCCCCAAGCGAGATGAGGAAATGCCGCAAGGGGTGGACCCAGACCAAGTCATTCTCATCGGCGATTGCCTAAAACGTTACCGCGGCAAGGGCCTGGGACACTGCGCAGCCGGTTGTCCACCTTTGGAGCCCCACCCGCTCTGGGTCTTCATCGACCGAGAAGATCACTACGAGATGGAGCCCTACTTCCGGGCTCGCATGGCCGAGGACGAAGGCCCCTGGCGGGCTTGGATCGAGAGGATGAAGGCGGAGCGGAACAGCAAGTAGCAGACGGCCCGCGGGAAGGGGGTACCCGCGGGCCGTCTGCCTGCTGGCGGTCGACCGAGGTGACCGCCGTTTGCACAGTATCCTCAGTTACCTAGCGGAGACCAGCTTCATGCCGGACGGATCTCGGCTCCGCTCACTGAGCCGGAGGTGCCCAGGTCACCCCCGTCTTGGCGGCTGCCGCTTTCAGGACCGTGATCATCTTGTCGGTGATGCCTAGTCTGGCCGCCCGGTCGAGGCAGTCTTTCGCGCTCGCTTCGAAGAGTAGCTGATACCAGTTGGCCTTGTCTTCTGCGCTCAGCTCCCCTACTGTCACGCCGTTTTCTTTGAGCATGGCGATGGCGGCCTCGGTCTCAGTCTTGTCGAGCTCGAGACTGTAAGCCTCGGCATCCTTGGCGGCGTCGAGGAAGATCTGCTGGACTTCCGGCGTCAGCTTGGCCCAGGAAGCTAGATTGATAGTCCAGGGATTCCCGGCGGCATAGGTACCATCGAACATGTAGTACTTGGCCGGCTCATACCACCGTAGGTTGACCGTGGGCACGAAACCCATCTGGGTAGCGTCGACCACCCCCCGGGAGAGGTTTTCGTACCCGTCCGGCGGGAACATCTGGACTACGGTGTAGCCGAGAGCCTCGAATGCTGGGATGCTGCCGCCCGCTCCGAACTTCTTGCCCACCAGGTCAGAAAGCTTCTGGAACGGGGTCTTGGAGATGAACACGTTCGAGCCGCCCGCGGTGAAGCCCAGGTATTTGACCTTGTTGGCCTCAGCTTCAGCCTGGATCAGGGGAGCCGTCTCGGAGTTGTTGAACACCAGCTCGTTGAAGTAGTCCACAGCCGCTTGCGGACTGCCAGGCGCCCACATCGGGAAATTCAGTAGCGGTAGCTTGTCGGCCAACGGCGGGTGGCCCAGCGGTACCATGTCGACGGAACCCGAGCTCACCAGATCCAGCAGTTCGGGCGGCCCCCCGAGAGTGCCCCCAGGGTAGATTTCGATGGTCACCAGGCCGCCTGTCTTCTCCTCGATGTAGTCAGCGAAATGCTGAGCGATCTTGCCGCCGGCTTCTGTCTCGACGAACGTAGTGGCCATTTTCAGCGTTATGGGCTGCTGCCCGGCCGCTGACGTGGTGGTGGTTTCCTTGGCCTCGCCACACCCAGCCAGCACCATAGCCAGCGCGATAACGGCGAGGAACCCCAGCAACAACGGTTTTCTCATCGCCTACCCTCCTTCTTGTTCTCTCGGTAAGCCCCTACCGGCTTGCCGCCTTGACCTCTGACAACACGCCCTCACAGCCAAAGCCTCATCCTTCTGCAGTCAACCGTTCACCCTTCACGACAGCAGGTTAGGAATGAAGGTCACAATCCCCGGGACAGCCGCGATGACCAGCGCTGTGCCTAGCTCGACCAGGAAGAACGGGAGCACCCCTTTGAATATGCGGCCGGGATCGACTCTGAGAGCTGCGGCGGTAGCAAAGACATTCATGCCTATAGGCGGGGTCAGACCTGCCATCTCCCCCACGAAGACTAGAACGATCACCAGCATGTAGGGATCGAAGCCCATGCTCTGAAGAAGCGGGAAGACTACCGGAATGGTCACGATGATGATCGAAGCGATGTCCATGATGCAGCCCATGAACACGTAGAAGACCAGCACGATGAGAAACACCACGTATGGGGGAACGTGCATGCTGACGAACCAGTCGTTCAGATGGAATGGCAGCCGACTCAGCGCAATGAACCGGCTGAACATAGTCCCCGCTATGATGATGGGAAGGAACCCGGCGTTCATGACACAGGCTTCCCAAGCTGCCCGGGTCATCTTCTTCACTGGAACCCGACGTATCAAGCCATACACGAACAGAATGACCGAACCGATGGCACCGCCGACAGTCGCCGGAAACACTCCCCAGAAGGTGCCGCCGATGACCAGCGCAAAGAAACCCAGGATCGGCAAGAGCAGCTTGAGCGAGCTCAGTCGTTCGCGCCATGGGTAGTGAACCTCTCCAGCAGGCGGGATCTTGCCCGGACGTAGTCGAGAGATCACGTAAATCGTGAGGCACAGTAGAACCACGAGAAGCAAGGCTGGGCCCAAGCCCGACATGAGGGCCCGGCCAATGGACAGGTCCCCCACTAGGACGCAGAAGATGATGATGGGCATGCTGGGCGGAATGAGGTTGCTGAGGCAACCGGCGGCCACAGTGCAGCCCATGGAGAGACTCTCGTCGTACTTGGCTCGCCGCAGATGGGGGATGGCTATCTTGGCGAATACCATGTTGGCCGCCACGGACATGCCGCAGACCGCGCCGAAGACGGCATTCCCCCCGACAGTGGCCATAAGGAGGCCTCCCCGCACGCGGTTGGTCCACTTGGCCACCGCGGAGTACGCACCTTCCCCCACCCCCGTCTCACCAGCCAACACGCCCACCAGCATGAAGAGCGGCAACACGGCCAGCGTGTAGTCAGCAGCGCGGGCGTAGGGCGCGGTCATGAACTGATGAAAGACCTGCGTGAGATCCCCGTGGCTCAGGATCACCAGGCCCACAAAGGTCACCGCTAGCAGGCTGACGAAGATCGGTATCCCGAGCAGGATCATGGCTAGCATGACCGCAAAGCCGCCCAGTCCCACTATCGCTTGTGTGTCCATCTTCCGCGGTCCTATCTATCGCTGGTCTCTGGTGTCGGCCCTCTTGACTGTCAGTCCTCTGTCAAGCTTGCGTCTGAGCCTCGGAGTCAGATCCTCTGTGGAAGGGACGAGAGCCGAAGCGGCCCCGTCTGCCTCGGTAGTCGCGTACGTCTCGTCCTATAGTGAACAGGAAGGCTAGGCCCAAGCAGAAGAAGCCCAGAACCAGGACCGCCTGGAAGGGCCAGATCGGGAAGTGCCACACGCCGGAGGCCGACTTGTGCGTGCGCACGAAGTCGACCAGGTAGTACCAGCCGCGATAAGCAGCAAAGAAGCACACAGCCACACCCAACAGAGACCCGAAAAGACGGACCATAAGCTTTGCTGGTCTGGGGAAACGGTCCTGGAGCAGCTCGATGGAGACGCTGCCACGGTCCATCTGCACATAGAAAGCAGCCAGGAACACCGCGACCAGATTCAGGTTCGCGACCAACTCGAACTGACTGGGGATAGGCCGGCCGAAGAACTTGGCACCCACTACGTCGATGAAGCAGACGGCAGTGATCACCCCGAGAGCGGCCGCCCCCAGATAGGACATCCACCGAGAGAAACTTTGATACCAGGCGTCGAGGCGCCCGTAGAGGGGCAACGAGCAAGAAAGGTCGTCCTTAGCTGTGACATCTTCAGACAGGCTGACCTGCCCCGTGGCCTCGCTACTCTCGAGCTCTTCCGACCGGCCTGGGTCGCCCTGACCGCGGTTCTCGGACCAGCCGACAGAGTGGTCTCTGTCCGAGTTACTCACGCTTCGGCCCCTGAGAGTCGACCGGTTCTCACGCGGGCAGGCGGAGTACAGCTCTGCGCGCCTTGGCAAAGCTTCGAACAAGTCGACTCATAGCTAGAGGGAGCGATCGCTCTAAACAAGCAAGACGTCCACGTTCTTCGACTCATCTCCTCCCCCCTCGACCCGTACTCCACGCCCGGCCCGACTCTGCTTGCCCCGGGCGGTGCCAGCGTCTGCAGTCCCAAGAACCATCGCCCAGCAGCGGCCAGGCGTAAGCTCTACCGGGCGACAGCCGAGACCTCGGCCTGGCCTTAGTAGCCTGACTCTAGCAGAGCATCCTCGCAGTAGTCAATAGAGCAAGCCTATTGTCCAATTGCATGGTTACACTTCGCCCTATGTAAAGACGCCCGATGTAAACACGGTGGTCAGATTAGACAGCTTCTCCCCGATGAAGACGGACAACCGATTCAATCAGGGACTTGAACCTGGTACCCTGTTGCGCGAATGTCTTGCGGAGGTCTGAACAACTTCTTGGACGTCCTGGCGGTCACGCCCGTGAACATCGGTGCACATCAGCTGCCCACTGAGCGATCGCCGACATAAAGCGAAGAAGAGTCAGGGAGGAGCCTGTTGAACAAGACCGTGGAGCTGGGACAACAACTCGGATTCTGGACGCTAGCCCCCTTCGCGCTGATGCTAATCTCCATCGCCGTGCTGCCCCTGGCAGCCACACACTGGTTCGAGCACAATCGCAACAAGGCGATCGTCTCCGCGATCCTGGGGGTGCCCACTGTCGCCTACCTGATAGCCGCCCACGGTGAACTCGGGCTCCACATGGCGGCCCACACCGCCGAGGAATATGTTTCGTTCATCATGTTGCTGCTGACCCTGTTCGCCATCTCCGGAGGCATCCACCTCACCGGTAACCTGCTGGCGACGCCTCGGGTGAATCTGGCTTTTCTCGCCACTGGTGCGGTGCTGGCCAGTTTCATCGGCACCATGGGAGCCAGCATGGTCCTCATCAGGCCGGTCCTCCGCGCCAACTCCGAGCGCAAGTATGCCCGCCACACTCTGATCTTTTTCATCTTCGTGGTGAGCAATCTGGGCGGGCTACTCACACCGCTGGGCGATCCTCCTCTCTTTCTCGGTTTTCTGCGGGGCGTGCCCTTCAGTTGGACCCTACGTTTGTGGCCTCACTGGTTGCTGAGTGTCGGATTATGTCTGGCCGCCTATATGGCCTTCGAGCTCTACTACTACCGCAAAGAGCCCCCGCAAGCGCGGCGCATCGACGTACTAGACTACGTGCCCATGCGTCTTAAGGGAGCCGTCAACATCCTGCTTTTGGTGCTAGTCATAGTGACCATCCTTCTCTCAGAGCAGCTGGCAACCGTCGGCGAGGCCATCCACTTCCCCTTCGTACGTGAGGTCGTGCTGGCCGCCCTCGCGATCATCTCGGTGACCTTGGGTCCCCGCGGTCCGCGCGCGGCAAACCATTTCAGTTGGGCCCCGATCGTCGAGGTAGCAGTGCTTTTCGCCGGTATCTTCGCTACCATGATCCCCGCCCTGGCCCTACTAGAGGCCCGCGGAGCGTCTATCGGACTCTCCAGGCCCTGGCATTACTTTTGGATCACCGGCGGACTGTCGTCCTTCCTCGACAATGCCCCCACCTATCTCACGTTCACCTCCGTGGCCCAAGGGCAGGTAGGCGTGTCTACTGTGGGAGCGTTGACCTCCACTGGCGCTGTGGCAGGGCTGAGCGTGACCCCCGCGGCTCTCCTGGCGGCCATCTCCTGTGGGGCGGTCATGATGGGAGCCATGACCTACATAGGCAATGCCCCCAATTTCGCGGTCAAATGCATCGCCGAACACCAGGGTTACAAAATGCCCTCGTTCTTGGGGTACATGGCCTATTCGTCAGGGATCCTGGTGCCCATCTTCATCGTGGTCACGGCGGTCTTCTTCCTCTAAGGAGCTCTCGCACCACGGTGACCGCTAGAGCGCTCACGATGAGCCCCATACCCACTCCCTCCAGCCTGGCAGGCCTTTCCCCCAACTGAAGCCACGAAGCGGTTATCCCCAGCACGGGGGTCAACAACGTGCCTAGGCCGGCCATGCCGGCAGGGAGTGCGCTCAGCACATAAAGCCACAATAGCCAGGCCAACATGTTTCCGGCGACCACCGTAAAGGCAAGCCCAGCGATGAACGTCTTGGACCATACCGGCGGCGACCAGTCGAGACCGGCTACCATCACCAGCGGCAGCGAGCCTAGCAGCAACTGCCAAGCTGTGAACGAGAACAGGTCTACCTCATAGCGGCGACGCAGAATCTTCGCAATGATGGCACTGGCAGCCCACGACAGCGCTCCGCCTATGGCGAGGAAAGGGCTCAGACCCTCTTCGAACTGCCAGGGAGCGACCACCAACACCAGCCCGGCCAGCGCCAGCCCCACAGCACACCACTGAAAACCTCTCAGACGCTCACCCAAGAACACCCAGGCCAGCAGCAGCAGCCAAAAGGGCATGGTATAGGTCAGGATGGCAGTCTTCCCTGCACCCTCGCCCGCCAGAGCCCAAGTCATGAGACCCAGGAAACCGGCAGTCTGCAGAAGCCCGAGTAGGAGGGTGGGGAGAAGAGCGCGTGGGCGAAGAGGACGCCTAAGCAAGGGTAGAAGAGCGACTAGTCCAACGCCACCCAGAAAGGTCCGCATCGCTGCGTAAGGAAAAGGCTCCGCGTAATCAAGCATGAGCTTCATGACCGGCCAGGTGTAGCCCCATATCAGCGCGAGCAGGAGGAGCGCGGCCACCGGCAGCCATCGTCTAGGCCACCCGCCAACTCTGGGCCAGACTCTCTTATGCGTCCAGAGCCTACCAGCCGGAGTGAAGACCGGTCCTCTGTCCGGACTAGCCTGAGTCAACCGTAGCCCCCTTCCTCCCCAAGGCGTCGAGGAGACCGATTATCTCCTCAGGCGAGGGGATGTCGGTCATATCGTGCCCATAGTGCACGAACCGAGCCACCCCAGCCTTGTCGACCAGCACCTGAGCCGGCATTCTGCCCAGCTTGAAGAGCTTGATCTGCTGACCGTAGAGCTTGAGGACTGTGTGCCGGGGGTCAGGCAGACCCACGAAAGGCAGACGGTTTTCTTGCCAGTACCGAGCAAAAGCAGCCGCGTCCTCCGGACCCACCACCACGACCACGGTGTCTCTAGCCTCGAATTCGCTATGCTGCAGACGCAACTGCGCCATGTGCGCACGGCAGAACGGTCAAAGAAAGCCTCGATTGAAGACCAGGAGTACGTTCTTCTTCCCCCGCAGGTCGCTTAGGCGAAAAGCCCGCCCCTCGAAATCGCTCAATTCGAAATCGGGAGCAGGAAGGTTCACAGCTACCCTGGCCATCGGCTCCTTCCCACCTCAAAAAACTCCGCCCCCTGGGCGAGGGGCGGAGATAGGGGGGTGATGGGGTCTTTGCGAGCATGTTGTTATTCTCTCTAGGCCCGGGGATTCCTGCACGGGCAGACTGCCCAAACCCGATCGCCCGGCGTCATGCATCATCGTCACCACTGGCGGTAAGTTCTACCGCGTCCTCAGCCACGGTCAGGCCTAGCATGTCTGCAGCCGCCTCGGGCGGGATCTCCTCCACAGCCCGTAATCTGCGCTCGATGGTCCGGCTTTTCTTGGCGGCATCTTCGATCGTGGTCGAGGCTTGGTCCAGTCTCTTGTGGACCCGCTCCAGCAACGCACCAAAGTGACCGAATTGCGTCTTGACCGCACCCAACAACTGCCACACTTCGCTCGACCGTCTTTCCACCGCCAGAGTGCGGAAACCCATCTGCAGGCTGTTAAGCAGAGCCGCGAGCGTCGTGGGGCCGGTGACCACCACGCGGAAATCGCGCTGCAGGGACTCGGCCAATCCCGGGCGTCTAAGGACCTCGGCGTAAAGACCTTCGGTGGGAAGGAACATGATCCCGAAATCGGTCGTGCGCGGAGGATCCAAGTACTTGGCTTGGATGTCCCGGGCTTCCTGTCTCACCCTTGATTCGAGGTTCTTGAGGGCATCCTCCCTGGCTTGTACATCGCCCTTCTCCTCCGCATCCAGCATGCGCTGATAGTCCTCCACGGGAAACTTCGCGTCGATAGGTAGCCAGACTCCGCCGTCCTTGTCGCCTTCCGCTCCCGGCAACCGAATGGCATATTCCACCTGCTGCTCGCTTCCCAGCTTGCACACCACATTCTTCTGATACTGGTCGGGCGCCAGGATCTGCTCCAAGAGCATGCCCAGCTGGACCTCCCCCCACGTGCCCCGCGTCTTGACATTAGTGAGTACCTGCTTGAGGTCACCAACCCCGGCGGCGAGCGATTGCATCTCCCCCAATCCCCGATGTACCGCTTCCAGCCTTTCGCTCACCTGACGGAACGACTCCCCCAGGCGCTGTTCCAACGTAGCGCTGAGGCGTTCATCGACGGTCTGCCGCATCTGCTCCAGCTTCGCCGCGTTGTCTTCCTGCAGGTCCTTGAGCCGGGTATCCACCGTCTCACGAAGCTCCGCCATCCGTCTCTCGTTGGCCTGGCTCAGCTCTCGCAACTCCGATACGATCGCCTGCAAGTGCTGCGCCTGCTGTTCCCCTAGACGCGCCACCGCGTTGAGGGCGGAATCGCCCCACGACCGGATGGCTTGCGTGATCTCCTGCCTTTGCGCCTGAGCTTGCTCCCCGGCTTCGCGACGCGCTACGGCCGCTTCCTCCCGGAGTACGCTTTCGGTGCGTTCCTGCCCCCGCTGCAGCAGGTCGAGACGCTGGTCGACCGAACCGGACCGGCCACGAGCGAGGAGCGCCAGCACCAGGCCCAAGACAGCCAGTGCCAGGACTATGTTTGTGATCATCAAACCCGTCATACCGCCCCCGTCCCGCTGCCCTCACACTATTACTTCTGGCTAGGCACGGCCCCCGCGCCTCCTTGCTCTACCTTAGCAGAGCGAGCGGACGGTCTGGCCAGAGTGAGTGGACGTTTTATCGAGAAGACTGCTAGGTTCGCTCACGCACCGGTGGCGTCAAGGTCCACCAGTATCCGCTCCTCGCGAACGCTCACCAGATATGTGCGCAAGGACCGGGGAGAACGGACCGCTTTCACCAGAGTGAGGGCCAGTCCTGTCGCCTCTGTCCACTGCAGGACACGTCCGTCACGAAGGTCGAAGCGAGAGCCATGACGCGGGCAGGTCACTATAGTGCCTCTGAGCAGACCTTTGGACAACCGCCCCCCCATGTGCGGACATCTCTCATCGGCGGCGAAGAACTCTCCCCCCACCCTGACGATCAGCAGGTCCTTGTCCTCAACGCTCACCGAGCGCATCTCCCCGTCCGCGAGATCGCGCACCGAACCCACATCGACCAGACTGCTCATCGGCCCCTCCTCTCCTCCCTATCAGCCAGCCTATCGGCCATCTTGTCCGCGATCGTCTGCATGAGATGTCGCCAAGAAGCCACGAAAGCTTCGACCCCCTCGGACTGTAGCCGCGCGGCCATACCCTCTACATCCACGCCGATGGCGACGAAGACGTCCACCACTTCCTGATGGGCTTGCGCGCTACGACTCAGCAGCCTGCGCACTTTCCCGTGGTCCGCAAAAGCCTGCAGCGTGGACTCGGGAAGTGTGATCACCGTGTTAGGAGCTGCCAAAGCCTCTGGGTAAAGTACATCAGACGCCGTGGGGTCCTTGGTGCTGGTACTGGCGAAAAGGAGGCGTTGCGGTCTTGCCCCGAAATTGGCAAGCCTTTGCCAGCGGTCTGTCTCCATCAGCTCACGGTAGGCGGCGTAACACAGCCCGGCCATCGCCACGCCAAGGCGATGGGATGACCCTTCTGGCGTTCGCCCAGCGACCCCTTTGTCCCACCGACTCACAAAGACCGAAGCCACCGACCTCACATCCGTATCGAGGCCGGCCTCCACTCGCCTCTCCAGCCCGCGCATATACGCCTCAGCTGCCGCAAGGTACTGGCTCGGGGAGAAGAGAAGAGTCACGTTGACAGGCACTCCGACAAAGATCGCCTCCTCGATAGCCACTGTGCCTGCCTCTGTACCGGGGATCTTGACGAAGACGTTGGGTCGGGCGGCCCTGCTCCGCAGCCAGACCGCCTGTTCCACCGTGCCCCGGGCATCATAGGCCAACGTCGGCGCCACCTCGAACGAGACCCAACCGTCAACTCCGACCGTCCGACTGTAGATCGGAGCCAACAGGTCCGCTGCCCGCACTGCATCCGCCAAAGCCAGCTCGAAGAAGACGGCTTCCGGGTCGCGCCCTGCGCCTCCTGTGCCTAGGCTCAGTAGACTGCTGATCTCGTCGTCGTAGAAGGTCGTCCGGCTGATGGCAGAGTCGAAAATGGTAGGATTGGAGGTCACTCCGCTGACCGCCCAGTCCCCGATGTAGCGCGCCAGGGTGCCTTCCTCGAGCAGACTACGATTCAGTTCGTCCAGCCAGACGCTTTGCCCTAGCCTATGAAGCCCGCAAGGACCTTCCATGTGTCGTGACCCTTTCCGGTGGAACCCCGTACTCTGAATTCGCTCAGAGGTCTCTGTCCTGGGCGGCAAGAATCCCTCATCAGCAGACTGAGACTCCCGTGTTCAGGATAGTTTCATGTTCTCAGTGGCAATGTGCAAGTTGGAGTCACGGAACCGCAATCACCCCCCTGGGCTGTGACCCCCCCTTCCTGTTGGGTGGTCTTCGACCCTACCAGGGTAGGCCACCACCTGTGCCTCGACCGCAGGGGCGGGACCCAGGTACGCTGGTACCGCCCCTGCGGTCTCCCGTTGGCCCTTCTTTACCCGCCGGGGACAGTGGGAGAAACCAGCAGGCCGCGCATCACGCGGCCGCGGGTGCAGGGCCCTTCTGTCTGTGGCCGTGGGTCGTTCTTGCCCCCCGACCCAGCGTGCAAGTGATACCCTATGCGCCGCCATGCGTTACTACGGTCACGTCATTCGACCCCCCAGTGAAGCCTATAGCCTGATCGTGCAGGTCATGTACGGCTGTTCCCACGGGAAATGCTCATTTTGCGGCTCCTACCTGGGTAAGCCTTTCCGCATCCGGCCTTTCGAGGAGGTGGTGGAAGACCTCAAGAGTCTCTCCCCTGGGGAGAAGAACCGGGTGAGACGGGTGTTCCTGTGCGATGGGGATGCCCTTGCCTTGCCCGTTCGCCGCATGGTCGAGCTGCTCGACTTGTTGAAGGTCGAGCTGCCCCACTTGGAGCGAGTGAGCGCCTACGCGAATGCTCACTCTCTCCTGCGGCGCTCGCCAGACGAGCTGGCAGAGATCAGGGCTCATGGTCTGTCTCTCCTCTATCTGGGGCTCGAATCGGGCGACGAGACCACCCTGGCCGCCATAGGCAAGGGAGTGACCGTGGCCCAACAGGTCGAAACTTGTCGGAAAGCCAAGGCTGCCGGGTTCGCCCTTTCCATCACCGCCATATTAGGTCTGGCTGGTCGGGAACGCTCGCTGGAACACGCTCAAGCCACGGGGCGCGCGCTAAGTGCCATCGACCCCGAGTACATTGGCATCCTTTCGCTCATGCTGGAGCCAGGCACTCGGATCACCGCCCAGGTCGAGAGAGGGGAATTCCACCTAGCCGATCCGCTGACCTTGGTGCGCGAGCTCCGGGAGATCATCGCCAACACAGACGTCACCCACGCCATCTTCCGCTCGAACCATGCCTCCAACTATCTCTCAGTGGGCGGCACTCTGCCAGAGAACAAAGAGGCCCTCGTGAGGGCCCTGGATCTGATCCTTGAACGGCCGGAGAGAGCCCGTCTCAAGCCGGAAGCCTGGCGGGCGCTCTAGGTCAACGTTCGCGCCTGGCGGGCCCGGGGAAGGGCTTTCGCAGTCTCGGGCGCGCTTACTCTCCGCAGCTTCCGGGGCTCTGGCTGCGCCGACCCTTCCGCTGCGCTGGCTGTTGCCGCGGCTTCTGTCATTCGCGTCGCTCTAGGCTGTGCGTGACTTCTTCTCAAGGAAAGCGGCCATACGCTCGCGTTGCTCGGGTCCGAAGCTTTCGGCGAACAACTCGCTCTCCTGCCTGCAGCCGCCCTCGAAATCCCGCTCCACGCCCTGACGGATGGCGCGTTTGGCAAGACGGACTGCCTGTACGCCGTTGGCGCAGATAGCGCGTGCCACCTTCCGGCATTCTTCCAGCAAGGTCTCGGCGGGAACGACGCGATCGACCAGTCCTAACGCCAGAGCTTCCTGGGCATCGATCATCCTCCCAGTGAGTATCAAGTCGAGAGCCCGCGATACCCCCACGAGGCGAGGCAACCTCTGGGTTCCCCCGAATCCCGGGATGATGCCCAGAGAGACCTCTGGTTCGCCGAACTTGGCACTGGCAGAAGCGACCCGCAGGTCACAAGCCAGCGCCAGTTCACAGCCTCCGCCAAGCGCGAAGCCGTTTACGGCAGCGATAGTGGGCTGGGGCAGGAGCTCCAGTTTGCGGAACACTTTATTGCCGTATAGGCCGAACTCATGGGCCTGCGAGGGGTCCATGTCTTTCATTTCAGCGATGTCGGCCCCGGCCACGAACGCTTTCTCGCCTGCGCCAGTCACTATGACCACCCTGATCGCGGGATCTGCTGCTACCTGGTCAGCAGCCTTATCAAGCTCAGCTAGAACTTTAGTGTTGAGAGCGTTCAGAGCTGAAGGTCGGTTGACCGTTAAGATGCAGACCTCGCCCTCCTGCTGCACCAAGATCTCATCAGCCACCTACGTCACCCCCGTGTGATCAAACCTATGCTGTCGACCCCACGCTGAGGCCCGCTGTACACGATCCCGGCCCCAGAATCGCGCTCACCGGCGCCCTCAGTATTGATAAAAGCCCCGACCCGTCTTGCGCCCCAGATAACCTGCGCGCACCATTTTCTTGAGCAGCGGGCAAGGCCTGTACTTGCTGTCGCCGGTCTCCCGGAAGATGTTTTCGATGATGGCCAGGGTGATGTCCAGACCCACCAGGTCGGCCAGACGTAAAGGACCCATGGGATGGTTCGCACCGAGCTGCATGGCGGTGTCGATGTCCTCCACACTGGCGGTGCCCTCCATCAGCATGAACACCGCGTCGTTGATCATCGGGAAAAGCAACCGGTTGACTACGAAGCCCGGCGCCTCCGCCACTCTGACCGGAGTCTTGCCCAGGGAGGTAGCGAAGTCCAGGCACGCCTCCACCGTCGCAGGGCTGGTGGCTGCGCCGGCTATGACCTCGACCAGTTGCATGGCGGGCGCTGGGTTGAAGAAATGCAGCCCTATGAAGCGATCCGGCCGACTCGTGCAGGCCGCCAACTCGGAGATGCTGAGACTGGAGGTGTTAGAGGCGAAGATGGTGCGTTCAGGACAAGCCCGATCCAAGGCCTGATAAAGAGCACGCTTCCAGTCCATCACCTCGGCGATGGCTTCGATGACGAGGTCAGCGTCGCCCCCCTCCGTCGTCTCCTCAACCTTGACCACTCCTTTGATCCGGGAGAGGATCTCAGCAGGCCTGCTTGCCTCCAGCTTGCCTTTCTCGACGGCTCTGTCCAGGCTTTTCCGAATGAGATCAAGCCCTCGCTCCACCAGCTCCTGGCTGATGTCACCCATGACCACGTCGTAGCCCGCGTCGGCCACCACTTGCGCGATGCCGGCACCCATGGTGCCGGCACCCACTACCACTACCTTCTTCATGGCTCTCAGTCCCTATTTGCGCAGGATGATAGCCGCGTTGTTACCGGCCGCGCCATAGACCTCCGACATCCCCACTTTGGCGCCCTCGACTTGCCGCGGCCCGCACACGCCACGCAGCTGGAGTACCATCTCGTAGAGCTGCGCAAAGCCTTGAGCCATGGTCGCTTCCCCAAAGCTGGAGAAGCCCCCGCTCGGACACACCGGTATACGACCACCGATGGCGAAATCGCCACGGTCCAGGCAAGCGCAGGCTTCGCCCTCCCCGCAGAAGCCCATGGTCTCGATGTACTGAAGCACATGCCAGGCGCTGTTGTCGGGGAGCTCTACGAAGTCGATGTCTTCCGGCCCGATCCCAGCCTCTTCGTAGGCGCGGTGAGCAGCCACCCAGCTCTCACTGATGACCGGCACCCCAGGCTTGGGAGTGATGCTCACCACCGGGATGCGGGCTGTGGGGTCCCCATACAAAGGACTGCCTAGAGCAGAGGCCATCATGTAGATAGGTTTGCTGGTGTACTGCCTGGCCTTCTCCTTGCTGCAGAGGATGGCCGCACCGGCACCATCGCTGGTAGCGCAGATCTCATAGAGGCGCAGGGGGTCGGTGACCATGGCCGAGGCCAGCACCTCTTCCAAACTGAACTCGCGCTGGTACCGAGCCTTGGGATTGAGTTTGCCGTGCTTGCTCATTAGCACCTTGACCTTGGCCAGATGCTCCTCGGTATCCCCGTACTTGAGCATGCGTTTGCGCATCTCGAGAGCCCAGTACACCGGGTTGGGCAGGCCCATGTTCCAGCGCAGGGTGTCATCTGAGGGGACCGGCTCCTCGTGATAGACCGGCAGGGCCGGGAAGAAACCCTTGGCCGACTTGTCGGCGCTGACCGCCAGCACCAGGTCGGCCGCCCCCGAGGCCACTGCCATGGCCGCGACTGTAAGCATCGTCCCGCCGGTAGCACACGCATTATTGACATTGACCACGGGGAGACCGATGTTCCCCATGACCTCTTCCGTGTAAGTGCCGGAGTAGATACCCTTGCGCCCGCCCCACAACTGCGAGCCCGAGATAACGAAGCCGATGTCTTTCCACTGCACCCCCGCGTCTGCCAGAGCCTCGTCGATGGCCTCCTTGGCCATCTGAGTCCACGGCTTCTCAGGGAATTTGCCCCACGGGTGCAGTCCTACGCCGATGATCGCCACATCTTTCATCGTCATCACACCTTCTTGAGTAGCGGATTGGTCCAGGTTGACTCGCAGATGGCTCACTCAGACAGCCTTGAACTTCCAGGCGATGATGTCCTCTCCATTCTTGTTGGTATAGAGAGTGCCGACGGTGACTTCGACCTCCATACCGATCTTGACTTGGTCGGCCGTCATGTTTTCCATCATGCCGATGATGACGATTCCCTCGGGAAACTTGACAGCTGCGCACACAATCGGCTCATAGGGATCCTTGGCCACAAAAGGCGGTGGTGGAGGATAGTTCATGATCGAGTAGTTCTCGATCACTCCCCTTCGGCTGAGCAGGGTGTCTTCGACGTCCTTTTCTTTGCATTCGGGATTGTGGCAGGTGAAGGTCTTGGGGAAGAAGTAGTCCCCACACGATTTGCAGTGGGTGACGATGAGAGCGGGCTCACCTCCCGACATGTCGAACAAGTTCTCGCCGATCAGCACTTGCTTGTTCTCTCCCACTTAGGCCTCCGTTCTCCTAGTCGGGGATCCGGTCACTTGACCACGTTCTTCTCTTTGAGCTCTGCTATCTGCTCTGGAGTGTACCCGAGTTCACTGAGCACTTGGTCGGTGTGTTCGCCCAGTGCGGGTACCGCGGATCTGATGTAGGCAGGATCTTGGACGAAGCGGATGGGCTGATTGATCAACCTCATCTTGCCGACCCCCGGCTGGTCGATCTCGGCAAAGAAGTCGTTCGCCAAGGCCTGCGGGTCTTCGATCACATCTAGTGGCGAAAGGATGGGGCCGTACATGAGATCGTTCTCGCGCAGCCTGACTTCCCACTCCGCGTAAGTGCGCTTGCGGAACTCCTCCTCCAAGATAGGCTTGAGAATGCTCCGGTGCGCCTGGCGGTCAGCCGTGGTGGCGAACCGCGGATCTTCTGCTAGGTCGGGGCGATCGAGGGCCTTGGTGAACCGAAGCCAGAAGGACCTGCCCGTGGGATCGGAGGCGGCTGCGTAGCGATCCCCGGCGGTCAGCTGGATCCACCGACCATCCTTGGTCTGATAAGTGTCGTAGAAGGGATTGTCTGACTTGTTGGGGTCGGTGATACGAAGCGGAACCCCCATGAGGGCATCCATGATGTCGGCCCCCACCATCCACACCCCAGTGTGATACAGATTGAACTCGACCTTCTGCCCTTCCCCTGTTCGCTCGCGATGGAACAGGGCAGCAGCGATCCCGCCGAAGATCTGCATGGACGACACCCGGTCGATGATACCTGGCCGTGAGGTGGGCGGCGGGTATCCCGGGACAGTCAGCATGTACTGAATGCCCGAACGAGCCCAGCCAGCCGCGAAATCATAGCCTGGCATGTCTTTGTCCGGGCCGGTCGTGCCATAGGCGGTGACTATCCCGTAGATGAGCCGGGGGTTGATGGCCGCCAGCGTCTCGTAGTCGATACCCAGCTTGCTGAGCGATTCGAGTCGATAGTTGGTCAAGAACACATCGGCATCCTTGACCAACTTGTGAACGATCTTCTTGCCCTCTTCTTCCTTTAGGTTGACAGCGATGGCTCGCTTGCTGCGATTATGAAGGTAGAAACCCGGGTTTATCTCCTTGCCCCGGAACGTGCGGGACTGGTCGCCAGTCAGCGGTTCCACCTTGACCACGTCCGCGCCGCAGTCCCCCATCATGGAGGACGCAGCCGGGATGGCTACCACATGACCCACCTCGACGACCTTGACCCCCTCGAGAATGCCCGACATGCTTACCTCCAGAGTAGAGTGACCTGGACTTGGAATGGCGCCTGACGGCACCCCCGCACCGCAGGACCGGTGGTATTTACCATTCTGTGATCCATTATACAACACCCTGTGAGCACGACCTCGCTGATTTTGGTATGTCCGTACCAAATTTGTCGCGAATCCGGCTGGGCCGTGCGCTATCATCAGGTCTACCGGGGCTTCCCGAAAGGCGCCGAGCCCGGTTCTAAGCAACGCGTTTTCGACCCGAAGTCTATGACTCGAGAGGAGATGAAGATGGCCGGCCCGTACCAATTCATCATCTATGACAAGGTTGATTCGGTCGCCTGGCTGACCCTTAACCGGCCGGACGCCTTGAATGCGCAGAGTGACGAACTGCGAGCCGAACTGGTAGACGCGCTCGAATCAGCGTCCAGCGACGACGAGATCCACGTAGTGGTCATCACCGGAGCCGGCGACAAGGCCTTCAGTGCGGGAGCCGACGTGGCCCAATATCTCACTCGGGTACCGTCGGAAGTGGTCAAGCAGAAATACATGCTTCGGCCCTTCGAACTCATCCGCAACATGACGAAGCCCGTGATTGCCATGGTGAACGGCCTGGCCCTGGGAGCTGGCTGCGAGCTCATGATGTCCTGTGACCTCATCGTAGCGGCTGAAGACGCACGTATCGGGCAGACGGAAGTCAGAGTCGGTCTCATGCCGGGCGGAGGAGGAACTCAGGTCCTGCCCCGCTTGGTCGGGGAGAAAAGAGCCAAGGAGCTCATCTTCCTGGGCAGAATGATCACGGCGCAGGAAGCGCTGGAGCTTGGCATAGTAAACCGCGTCGTCCCCCGCGAGCAATTACGGGAAGCCACCGAAGCGCTCATCCAGGAGCTGCTGCGCAACAGCCCGGCCATCATCGGTCTAGCTAAGATCGCCATCAATCGCTCGCTGGAGACTCCCCTTTCGGCAGGTCTCAGCTATGAGAGAGACCTGTTCGCTCTAGCCTTCGGGTACGAAGACCAGAAAGAAGGAGCGGCTGCCTTCTTGGAGAAACGCAAACCTACTTACAAGGGCAAGTAGAGAAGCGGAGGCCGCCGGCCGCGAAGAGCCGGCGGCAGGGCCGAGCGGGACAAGCGGTGGCGCGCCTACTCGCTTGCGCCGAGTAGGCGCGCCACCACCTCCCATACCAGGTCACAGGGCAGGGTCAGGGCAAGCCCCTCCCCTTCCAGCTGTCCCGTATTGATGCCGATCACCCAGCCGTCCACATCCACCAGCGGTCCTCCGGAGTTGCCGTGAGCGAGCGGCACCGTGCTCTCGATCACCGCGTCCACACCGGGGAGACCCCGCACTTCCACCCCTTGCAGGAGCGCAGTGATATGGCCGGTGGTGACAGGCTGCTTCAGAATCTTCCGGTTGCCGATCGCTACTACCCAGTCCCCCACGGCCACAGTAGAGAGGTCAGGGCGAAAGGTCGCCGCCTCTACCTTCCGCGAGCGGACCCGTAGCAGCGCGACATCGGTGTTCGGGTCGCGACCGACCAGAGTGGCAGAGACTGTGGATCCTGAGGGCAACCGGACCGTGATCTGCTTGGCGGCCGAACCGTCTTCGCGGGCGATCACGTGGTCGTTCGTGACAATCAGAGCTACCCCGTCTTCTGCCTTTACGACTACGCCGGTGCCTACCGACTGCAGTCTCTGCGTCTTTGTACTGAGGACCAAGGCAGTCACCCCCACCACACTCTTCTGGAGCTTGGCAGCGATGGCCTGCGGGTCTCCTGGCACCGCCTGCCGTCTTATGGTAGTCGTAGTGGCAAGCGTGGAGGTGGTGGTCGGACGAGCGATGACGGTGGTCGTGCTGCTGGAGGAGACCGCGATCGTAGGCGGAGTCGAGGTGGGGACAGACACTGCTACGGTGGAAGTAGTGGTGTCTACCGCCGGGGGCCAAGAGCAACCGTAGCCAAGGCCAGACCCCAGCAGGACGCCTAGAGCAAGAACCAGCCCTAGCAGTCGGACCTTGCCGAAGCGCGGAATCCTCACCGAGATCTCCCCGTGATTTGCCACTAACTTCCCGGCCAAGCGACCGAGCCCACCCTCACTGCAGCGGGAAGCGCCCGGTCTCCAAAGGTTTTCGGTCGAACGGGACCTTTTACTTGAGCGCGTAGAGATTCCCGTCTAGGCTACCTACGAAGACCATGCCGCCGGCAACGGCCAGCGAAGACCAGACCTCTGCCTCGGTCTTGAACTTCCAAAGCTCAGAGCCCGTCTTCACGTCGAGAGCGTAAACATGGTCGTCAGCACTGCCCACGTAGACGACCGTTCCGGCGATCACTGGAGAGGACCATACTTTCCCCCCAGTGGTAAACCTCCAGACCTCGGCTCCGTTCTGCGCGTCCAGAGCGTAGACCCGCCCGTCCAGACTCCCCACAAACACCTTGCCGTCCGCCACTGCGGGCGAGGACACCACCCCGCCCTCGGTCTTGAAGGTCCACTTGACCTCTCCGGTGTCGGCACTCACGGCGTGCAGCTGCATGTCGTAGCTGCCCACATACACGGTCCCTTCGCCCACCGCGGGGGTCGACCACACGTCCCCGGCAGTCCGGTAGCGCCACTTCTCTTTGCCCGTCGCCGCCTCGACCGCGTAGAGAAAATCATCCGCACTGCCCACGTAGACTGTCCCTACCGCGACCGCGGGAGAAGAGCTTATGTCGTGGCCCCCTTTGAACGACCACTTCGCGCTGCCCGAACCAGCTTCTATGGCATAAAGCGTACCGTCGCCGGCTCCCACATACACGACCCCTTCGGCGACAGCCGGAGAGGAGACGATGGCGCCTTTGGCCGAGAACTTCCACTTCTCCGCACCCGAGCTTGCCTCGACAGCGTGCAGGCTGCGGTCGGAGCTCCCCACGTACACCGTTCCATCGACCACGGCTGGTGATGACCAGATCTCGCCACCGGTCTTGAAGGGTTCCGACCACTTCTGAGCTCCAGTCGCGGCATCAAGCGCGTATAGATTCTTGTCGGTGGCTCCGACGAAGACCACCCCGTCGACCACCGCGGGTGCAGACCAAGACAGCGAATTCTTGTCCTTGCCCAGCTTGACCTTCCACGCCGCCCCGGTGAGCGCCGCAGGCGCCGGCCCAGGATAGACCCCGCTGCGTGTCAGATCGGCGCGGAACATGGGAGCACCAGAGATGATCCCCCCACTGGGCGTCGTCCCTCCGGTGGTCGTACTGTCGGTAGAACCCGTCCCCCCTGTGCTGACCGTGCTGGTCGAGCCAGGAGCGGTCGTGGCCGTCGTCTCGGTGGAAGAACTGGTAGTAGGTGTCTCAAAGAGCGTGCAGCCCGGCTGTAACACCAGCCCTAGCCCCAACATCAACACAGCCGCGACCGCAGCCAGAAGCCTCAACCGGATTACGAATCTCCGCCCTGTCCCCATGAGAGTGGCGACCTCCTTCGGATGTAGGGGTCTAGGGTAGCACTACCAGACCCCTAAGACAGCAGGAGGTCGCCCAGACGCACGTCTTCCCGGGGGTCAAGGATGAAGCTTGCTGACGCCTTTGTCCGGAATCACCTCGTTCGGGTCCAGCGTGGCGAGGACCTTGTACCACCACAGATGGTAGTTGGAGAGCGCCGGACCGACCTTGCTATCGATCTGCTCCGGCGGGCCCATGGTCAGGGCGAAGTACTTTTCCTCCAGCGCACGGTTCGACTGCTGCTCGGCCCAGGCGTCGACAGCTTTCCGGGCTTCGGGGTTGAGGGGGCTGAACTTGCAGAAGATCTCAGTCTTGCCGAGATGACCGTGCTCGACTCCCCATCCGAAGAAGCCTCCACCATCGTCGGCGATCAAGCCTTGCTCGATCAAAGGCAGCTTGGCCTGGCCGGCTCCTACCGCCCAGCGGATGGTCAGGTCTCGCTGGCCCATTATGGGGATCGACTTGAAGTTGCCTCCCGGACGGAAGGTCTCCCGCACCGACGCGCTGATCCGCGTGCACTGGGTCAGCAGGATCCCCTCGATCTCGGGGTCTTCGACCGACTTGAGAGACATCCCTTCGTTCTCGGCGATGATGGTCTCCAGTACCTTCTTCTTGTAGGCGAAATCGTCGGGAGAGTTACCTGCGATGATCACGAAAAACCCCGGGCCCTGCACTTCTTGCGACAGGCGCTTGAACATGGCTTCGTCTTCCTCGTTGGAAGTAGTGATGTTCGCCGCGACCATCGCCACGTTGAAACCCATCAACTCAAGCGCTATCTCAGCTTCACCTATCTTGATCTCCGCCTGCCACATCTGATCCAACGTCGGGAAGCTGTAGTACCGGGCCATCATGTTGGGCGGTTTCTCCGCCAAGAGGTAACGCGGCGAGTAGCCGGTGAGCGAGTAACGCGTGGGACCCGGCCAGTGGTAGAGCTTCATCGCCACTTTGGTGAACACACCTGGGGTGCAGCTGGGGGGAACGACGCTCGAGATCAGCGAGCGCAGAGACGGACCCGGCCCGTCCCCACTGAACCACTCCCCTACACTGCCCAATGAGCCAAGGCGGACCAGTTCGCCATCGGGTGTCACCCATTCCACCGCCAAGTGGTTGCGGTCGTCAGCCCCCATCGACTGATCGAGGTGGCCGTGTCCCCGCAACATGGCTGAACATTGGGCGCCAGCGCCTTTCAGATTGGTGCACAGGCCACGCTTGAAAAGCTCGGCCTGCAGTTGAGCCGAGGTGACATACGGCTCCACCACCGCATACATGTTCTTTTCATTGATCTCGACTATCTGGTCCATGCGTCGCAGGTCAAGAAGTACGGTCCCCGGCCGGAAAAACCCGGTCCAGCCCGTGCATATGGGCCTGAACTGCAACCTGAACTGGTTGCAGAGACGCACGACGGCCTGCACTTCGGCTGTGCTCTTAGGCAGCACGACCGCAGCGAAATCAGTGAAGAAGTATGCCGGCATCAGCGCCGGATCGTCACAGATGTTCTCTTCGCCTACCACGCCGGCGAAAGCAGCATAGATTTCTTTGTCCAGAGCCAAGACTGCTCCCCTCCTCTCACACGGCCTGGTCGACCAACTCGACGATGTCATAGACAGCCAGGTCTCCCCCGTTCTTGGCCAAGACCTGGGCGAAAAGCTTCTCGCTCCACGGCGAGGCGGTGACGATAGCCTCGGCCCCGGTGCAAGTCGCCTCCGCCAGTCTCTCCGCCGCTGTCCACTCCGCGAACTCCGGATTGGAGTCGATCACCCCACCACAGGACCCTCCGCACCAGGCGTATTCCTTTATCCTGTCCATCTCCACCAGCCGGACACCGGGGAGCGCTGCCAATACCCGTCGCGGCGGCTCGTAGACCCCATGCGTGCCCCGCCGATACGGTTTGGGCGGGTCGAACACGAAACGGTCTCCTGGTATCTTCTTCCCCTGCCAATGGATCCACGGCTCGCCCAGCCGGCCTAGGTGGCACGGATCGTGGTAGGTGACTGTGATCTCTTGCCCGCGCGAAGGTTTCAACCTACCTTCCCCCAGCAAGCGCTCAAGCAGCTGGGTGATGTGGAGGACTTCCAGCTCATCCTTGAGACCGAAGCGGTCGTAAAGGACTTTGTACACCTGGTAGCAGGTGGCGCAACTGGTCACCAGGGTCTTCACCCCCGTCTTCTCCACGAGCTCCTTGCTCTTGGCAGCTTGGGCCAGAAAGTCGGCCTGATGGCCCATCTCGTACGCACGGCCTCCACAGCAGGTCTCCGCCTCCCCCAGCACGCCGAAAGACACCCCGGCCCTGTCCAGGACCCGAGCAGTGGCCCGGGCCACCTTCTGGCGCTCGGGATCGAAGCTGGTCAGACAACCGACGTGATAGAGGATCTCGACCTTTTCTTCCAGTGCATTCCTCAGGCCCAGACCCTCGGCCCAGTCTCCCCTCTTGCGGCCTGCGACCGGCACCATGCTTCCCGTCGCCCGCATGCGGGACACCACCGTCTCTAGCGCTGGGTGGGGATGACCGTCCTCCACTGCCTTGATCCGCATCTCCTGTATCGGACGGAGGACCTCCATGTCCATACCGTACTTGCAGGAGACGTCACAGGCGCCGCACAGCTGGCAGTTGTAGAGCACATCCAGGTAACGGGGCACGTACTGGAACCCGTTCTTGAGCCCAGCGTAGCCGAGGTTAAGCCGGCCACCCCCTGAGTAGAAGTGGAAGTTGTAGCGGGAGATGCTAGGACAGACGTTGGCGTGCTTGAAACCTTTGACCTGCTGCAAGGGGACGAACTTGCAGGCCGAACAGCGACAACACATGCTCATGTCGCCGGCATATTCTTCTAAGGCCATGTTGCTCCTTCCTTCAGCGACCAGCCTTGATCGGTCTAGAAACACAGCTTCCCGGGGTTCATGACCGCGGCGGGATCGAAGATCTTCTTCAAACGTCTAAGGATGTCCAGGCTGGCAGCGTCGCGGTTCATAACAATCCCGGCTGCTTCCCCGTAGGGCCGAGAGAAGAAGGCCCCAGCATCCAGTAGGCTCCGGACAGCGGCCGCGACCAGCCTCTTTACTCGCAGGACATCCTGGGCGTCATCTGGATCGTAGAAGAAGTTGAACTCGCAGTGGCAGCTGGTCCCTTGCACCGTCGGCTGGATGTAGACCCCGTACTCACCCACCGTCAGTCCATCCTCGAGAGCCAATCGGGCCACCAGCTCGGTAAGCACCTCCAGGCGATCGAAGGGAGCGAGGAACAACACGTCCTCGCAGCCGCCTTTGTAACGAAGCTTCCAGTAGGGCTCGCCGGACGGCTGTTGCACCGTCTTCATCAGCTCACGTGCGGAGATCCCCCCCAGCGCCGGGACCGGCTCCAGCCCAAGACGCTGTCCCAGGGCCGAGATGTCCTTGATGTTGACGGCCACCCGCTCTTCGGGGAAATACTCATAGCCGGCGACCACATAGAACAAGGTCCAGGCTGGAAGAGCGCTGCGAAGGCGCTGGAGATGACCCGGCCGCGCCTGGGCCGAGACCGCTGCCAGATCGAGTCCCGAGAGGACGAAGCACTCGTTCACCAAACGCAGCCGGATCAGCCACCGTGCCATCTCGAGCAGCGGTCCCAACCGGGCCGACCCCACCAAGAAGGCCTCTTGTACTTGCGGCAGCAGCTCACAACGAAGAGAGGCCCAGGTGACGATACCCATGGTCCCCTGGGCTCCCTGGACCAGCCGATGCCAAGCGGCGACATGGGGCCCGTACGGGGCTTTCTGTCTGCCCCCCACCGCCCACTGCTCCTCGACCGTCCCCGGACCCGCGGCCTGACCTGTCCGAAAATCGTCACCGGTTCCGAACACGACCTCAAGACACGCCAGCGGGTCGGAGACGTCCCACTGGTAGGAGGGCATGACCACTGGCTCCCGTTCGAGCATGCTGCCCACCACACTCTTGGTGGAGCGGGGTAGCAGAGGCATATTGAGCCTTATGCCCTCCTCTCGAGCCACCGGTATTAGTTCCCCAAAAGTGACACCGGGTTCCACCATAGCCACCCGCCGAGCTCGGTCAACAAAAACGATCTTCTTCATCTCGCTCAGGTCGACCACCACCGCTCCGCCCGTGCTCGGGACGGTGTCACCGCGAAAATGAGGGGCACCCGAGCTGACGGGAACAAGCGGGGTGTTGGTCTCGCGAGCTAACTTCACCAGCTCCTTGACCTCGGTGGCTGTGTGAGGCTTCACCACAAACCGCGGGCGTGTAGGGTTGGCGAAGCTCATGTCTCTTGAATAGGCTTCCAGGGTCGCCTCATCGTCATACAGATTGCTTTCCCCTACTGTCTCAGCGAGCTTCTTTCTTTCGATCATCACGCTTGCTCTGCCTCCTTCACTCTCGCGGTCTGCTCTCACCTTTCTCGCTCCTCCGCGGGCTGAAGTGGATATGTCTCCACCGGCACCGGCACGGTGAACAGCTTCGGGCCGTCTTCTCCCGGCTCGATGCAGATCCACTTACGCCAATTGGCATCGTCACGTTCGGGAAAATCCTCGCGGAAATGTTGAGCCCGGCTTTCTTCGCGAAGAAGTGCGGCCCGATAGGTGAACTCTGCCGCCATAAGCATGCTCTCAGCGGAGTGCCGGCGCGCCAGGTCGTGAAAGTCGGTGACGCCGACCCGGTCGAGGAGCTCCCGGGCGCTGGCCAGGATGTCAAGAGCCTCGCGCATCCGCTTGGCCTCGCGGACACGGTTGTACTTCATGGGAACTATGGCTTCGTGCACCCGGTATGCGACCTCATAAGGATCGATCTCGGTCGGCCGCCCCAGTGGTTCGAGTACGCGGGCAACCGCTCGTTCCGCGTACACAGGGTCGATACCCAGACGCGGCGAAGAAACTGCCCAGACACCAGCGTCTTCGCCGGCCACAAAACCGGTGATCGCCGCAGATTGCACCCCGAGGCCAGCCTGACTTCCCGCACCGTTGGTCCAGTAGTTGCTACAGGCCCCGCCGGCCGCCCAGAGACCGGGTAGAGTCGTCCTGCCTTGGAGATCGATCCGGAGTCCACCCCCGCTGTAAAGATACCGGGGCCACATCTCCAAGCGCTCCCGCCCTGGGTCTATCCCGGCCTTCTCACGCAGCAGACGCATGGTGTCGTTAGCCATCAAGTGGGAAAGGTCCGCGACGATGTCCTCGCCGAGATGAGCGATCTCAGAGTCTGACAACCCCTTCAAGTTGAGGTAGATCGGCCCGCGGCCGGCTTTGACCTCCTCGTACATCGCGTGGATGACTCGCGGATCGAACGTGTAGACGGCGTGCTCCCCCTCCATGAGCTCCGGGTAGTACTTCCCCATGATCTTCTCCCCGAGGGCGTTTTCGAGGTAGAGATAGAAATGGATCCCCATCAGCTCCTTGCCGAGCAGCTTGATACCCCACACGTAGAGGCTGTTGAACTCGGCGTTGGTGAGTCGGGCCCCTGCCCGATAGCCCATGGCCGGCCCCTCGCCCAGGACGGAAGCGTAGCTTTTCTCGTGCATGTAGCCGCAGTTCCCCGTAGCGATGATGGTGGCCTTCGCATCGAAGAGGTAGACCTTGCCATCGACCAACCCCAGCCCCACTGCGCCTACCACCTGGTCATCGCGCTTGAGAAGGTCGACGGCGAAGATCTTGTCCATCATCTTGATCCCTCGCGCAGCAGCGGTTTTTTTTAGCGCGAGGAGCGACTTCGGCGCATCAAAGAGGGTGACGTGGATGTGAGGCCCCCAGGTCAGGATGTCGATCTCCCCATCTTTCTTGAGGAAGGTCAGACCCAAGTCCGCCAAGTCCATTGTCGCTTGGTGCATGCGACTGCCGAACTGCCGAGTCCACTCCTGATTGTTGAAGAAGTGGCTCCCGCGGGTGATCTTGTCCACCCATTCATCCACGTACGAGGGATAGACGTAAGCCAGGATCCCCCCTCCGATGGGGACTTGACCGTTGTAGCCGATCCCGCACTTGTCCACCATGAGGACCTCGGCGCCTGTTTCCCGCGCTCTTAGAGCCGCACACATGCCGGCCCCTCCGGCGCCGAGGACCAGCACATCGGTGGTGACGACGGTCGGCGTTGGAATCGGTGAACTCACGCTCCTCCTCCTAGTAGGGCGAGACCAGCTCGCCCCGAGCTCTCTCTGGAGACACATCGAAACAACCTTGCGGGCAGAACGATTCGCAGCCCCAGCAGGCAATACAGTCCGCTGGATACTTCACCACCGCCCTCCCGTCGGCCTCATCGAGACGAAGCACATCCATGGGGCAGGCGGCGACGCAGTTCCCGCACCCAGTGCAGACCTCCCTATCGAACCTCCGAATCGCCATCACGGACCTTCCAGTCTGCCTCAGAAAGTGCTCAGTCTTATCCACTGCCCGACCATGTAGCTGCACACGTCCGAGGCCAGGAAAGCCACGGCGGGTGCCACGTCCTCCGGTGTACAAAGCCGTTTGAGAGCCGACCTCTGCCGGTAGGCCTCCAGAAAAGCCGGGTCGTTGCGAGTCACGAGTCCGGTATTGCCGAGGCCAGGAGCTATGCCGTTGACGATGATCCCTAGTGGAGCCACCTCCAGAGCCAGAGCGTGAGTAAAGGCTTCCACTCCGGCCTTGGCTGCCCCATACACAGAGATGGTCGGGATGCCTTGTCCCCCGGAGGTGTTGATTATCCGACCATACCCTCGGGCTGCCATGTGCGGAATCACAGCCTGGGCTACATTCATTTGGCCGTAGAGATTGACGCCGATATCTAGGTCCCAGTCGGCCTTGGTCATCTCCATGAAAGGACGCTCTTTGCTGCTCGCCCCCGCGTTGTTGACGAGGATGTCGATGCGGCCGAAATGAGCCATCGCGGCTTTCACCATGGCATCGACGGAGGCGCGGTCGGCCACGTCCACCCGCACAGCCAGAGCCTCGCGTCCCAAAGCCCTCACCAACTCCGCCGTCTCCTCCGCCCAGCCGAGGTTGAGGTCAGCAGAGATGACGTGGCAGCCCTCGCGGGCCAGAGTGGTGGCGATGGTCCTGCCATAGCCGATAGGACTGCCCGCTCCCGTCACCAAGGCTACCTTGTCAGTGAGTCCCAGGTCCATCGCACCTCCTACTCCTCGGCACGGTCTACGTTCCCTCCCCGTACCTACTCCCCCGCGCGCCGGGACATGCGGCCCCCACTAGCCACTCAGTACCTTCCGAACTCCCTGGTGGCGTCCACCCAGGCCCTGACCAACACTGGATCGCTACCGGCCATCTCCCCGACAGCAGTGCACATCATGTAACCGCCGCCCTCCCCCACTTCCTCGCACAGTCTGCGGGTACGGGCACGTACCTCGGCAGCCGGTCCGGCCTTCAGCAGCGAGTTAGGCATGCCCCCGACAATGCACATGATGTCACCCAAGACTTTCTTCACCCGGAAAATGTCGCTGGCCTGGAACCAGCCGACCGTCTTGCCTTTGGGTAGCTCGGTCAGATACTCGAGCCTCTGGTCCCAGCACCCCTCGTAGAACACTATGGGAGTGATCCCGTGCTCGACCAAAGCCAGAAGGATGTCCCTCAGCTGCGGCCAGTACAGGGTTTCGAAGTGCTTGAGCGACAGGAAGCCGTCCGAACCTCGATGGAGAGGAAGAAAGGCTCGGCCACACCCGGTCGCCTTGCACACCCCGATGGCGTACTCCAGCTCGACGCGCGCCAGCTTTTCCTGGGCTGCCAGAAGCCTATCGGGCTGCCGGAGGACATCGAGCATGATGCCGCGCATCCCCCGGAGCGCATCCGACAGGGCGTCGAAGGGGGCCGTGATGGTGGGCCCCGCAATGAAAGAATCAGGAAACCCCAGAGCCACCATGCGGTCGTGGTTGCGCTTGATCCGGTCGGCATCTTCCGCTACCGCTTGCACCGCCTGGGCGAAAGTCCGGAGGGACTCGGCCAAGCGCCCTCGCGCGAGTACTCCCAGCGAGTTCAAGTAGTAGCTCCCGAACACGAAAAGACTGAGTGGAGGCATGTCGGCAAGACCCTCTAGATTGGCGAAAGCCCGGGGCAGATAAGTCCGTATGATCCAATCCGTGGGGTCCTCGAGAAAGGCGTCATACTCGTCGGCCTTCAGGAACTCACTCTCTACGAACTGGAACTGGGTGTTTTCGTCCACCCCGTGGCCGGGCCAGACGGTCATGCGGTCGCCTAACAGAAGGTAGGGCTTCGGGTCGGCAGGGAAAGGGCCGTGAATGGAATCCGGCTGGAACTCCAGCGCGGCTTGTTCGAGGAGCGCCTGGGCTTTGCCCGGATCTTCCAGTAGCTCTCTCCTGGTTATCCGTCCGAGGTCGGCCAACATGTAGCCTATGGGCATGACAAGGGGCACCATGTCCGGCCGGCCCAGACGCATGGCCTCGGCGATCCGTCTCGCTCGCGCTTCTCCAGCCTTCTCTGCCTCTGACATCCCCGCTCGCTCCTCCCGCGCTTTTCCTCCGCCAGCACCGCCCCGACCACGAGTCGCCGCGGCCGCGTCACCGGCACCGACCAGGTGAGTAGCTACCACTAGTAGCATATACTAGTAGTGCTTACTACTAACAGAGTCAAGAGGTTTTCGCGGTCCTTTCCCATCGCGTCGACAGAAGAAGCCGACAACCACTGGCGGGCCTCTAGCCGCGGACCTCCCCGCCCGGCTTTCTGGGCTGGGACCAGCCTCCGTGCAGTGGCGTGCCCCGGCTCAACGCGGTACAGAGAGGGGTAAGCCCTCGGGGCCGAGGGCCGCCTCCAGAGCCCGGTCGTCGCTATCCTGGCCGGTGGCTGTTCTTAGAGGGGGCTGCGGTTCCACGGCGATCTCATCCAGTATCGACTGGAACCTGCGGGTTGAGAAACCGGTCAACACGTGCTCTTCCAGACCGTGGAGTCGGGCCATCGCTTCCAGCCAGTGCACCGCCATGATGCGCCAGGCGGTCTCCCAGGAGTCGACTTCGGGGCGGATACAGCCCTGCGCCTTACCCTCCTCGACGATAGCTGCAAAGCGGCGAGCTTCCTGCAATTGCTGGTCCCTGATGTGCTCGCGCAGGCCATCTTTGGCCGGGGCCACGGCAAGTTCTGTTAGATAGCGGACCACCCTGGTCTTCTGGATACCGATGGTATGCAGCTCGCAGATCTTGCGCAGATGGTCCATGGCGTCGCTATACTCGACCGATTCGAGCTCCTCGAACCTTTGCTGCCACACCCGGTCGGCAGCTGCCAAGAGCATCTCTTTGCGACTGCGGAAGGACCGGTACAGGGTCGGCTCGGAGACCCCGACCGCGGCGGCGATGCGAGCTGTGGTAGTCCCCTGCACCCCGTGTCTGGCGATGAGCTGGAGCACCGCGTCGACTATCCGTCGCCGCTTCTCCTCCTCGCTCAGCTGTTTCCAGCGCAGGGAGAGCGACCCCCGCTGGCGTTCCCTCTTCTGAGGACCCATGCGAATGACTCCATTCGGCTGTTGCGTTCAGACCAGGCATGCCTAGATAAGCACAAAACACTTGCGCTTGAATAGTAGCGTATGCTAGTAGTGAGCACTACTAGGGGCCACTATCTGGCGGCGAGCTGCGGGGGTGATCGTTGACTCGCGAACATCCGACAGCGTTTTCACTCTGTCGTGGGTTCGGGCCCAGCGACCGCCCTCCAGACAGAAGACCGGTTCCCTCTAGTCCTTGTGGCCGAGGGTCAGGTTCGACCCAGGAAGGAGGTCGGCTCAACGACGAAGACAGGTATGACGTAACGCGACCTTTACTGCTGTCGACTCTGAGAGTGTTGATCAAGGGGGGTTCTCTCATGAAGAAACCGGTATTGTTGGGTATCAGTCTCATCCTCGTGATCGCCATGGGCTTGCTGATAATCGCCTGTGGCGAGAAGACCACCACTACCACCACCGCGGCCCCGACTACGGCACCTCCTACCACAACAGCGCCGTCCACTGACACTACCGGCGCTCCTTCGACTGGGACCACCGGGCCTGCCGTAGAACCCATCGAGCTCTCGATGGTCTGCTTCCTGCCCGACATCCCACCCGGCGGCAACTGGGCGCGTGACTTCATCAACAAGGTCCAGGAGTACTCCGGGGGAGCGATGAAGATCAAGTTCAGCGGCCCCGAGGCCATCCCAGCGATGGACCAGCCGGCCGCCGTCCAGCGAGGGACGGTGGACATCGCCAGCGTGCTCAGCCCCTTCGCCGACGCCCTGGTCCCTGGCTCCAACACCATCGGCCGAGCCGAGTACAGCCCCATGGAGCTCCGTGCGGCCGGCACGATCTTCAAGTACTTCGAAGAGGAGTTCGCCAAGCAGGGCATCAAGTACCTGGGGGCGTCAGTCTCCTCTGAACCGCAGGTCCAGACCGTGCTCTACCTCGGCAAGGTCATAGACGGCTTAGAGGATTTGAAAGGCCTCAAAATCGCGGCCACCGGGGGCTCGAACCGGGCCTTCATCGACTCCCTGGGGGCTACCACCGTCCCCATCGACTTCACCGAGTATTTCACGGCGATGGAGCGCGGTACAGTCGACGGCTACAACATCGGCATTCCTGGCATCCTCGATTTCAGCCTGGTGCCGGTGACTAAAGCCATGCTGAACGAGCCGTTCAGCTCCTGCGGCGGCATGATGCTCATGAACTTGAACAAGTGGAACAGCCTGACTCCTGCTCAGCAAGACGTCATCACGCGGGCAATGATCCAGACCGAGATCGACGGCGCCAAGATGTTCACCGAGACCGTACAGCACGTGATAGCTGAACTGGAGAAAGCCGGAGTCAAGATCATCAAGCTCTCACCTGAGGAATCCAAGAAGTTCTATCTAGCCTATCGGGACAACATGTGGGCCGAAGATATCGCCCGTTGGCCGGATATCGGACCCAAACTCAAAGAGTGGTTGGTCAACCCCGACTTCCATCGCGCAAAGTAGAAAGGTAGCGGCCCGGGCGGCGCGGCGCCCCCTCGAGGGCGCCGCGCCGCCTCCGCCCTACTGCGACATCACTCGGAGACCGCTGATCATGGACCTGTTACGCAGAGCAGGGAGATTCTTCGACAGACTGACGAGCGTCATGCTCTTTCTCTCCGGGGTCATCATCATCATCGATGTGGCCCTGGTAGCCCAAGACGTCATCATCCGCAAGAGCTTCAACTTCACTTGGGCTCCGCTCTATGAGATCTTGACCTACTCTCTGGTCTGGATGTCTTTCCTAGGGACTGCTGCTATCTACCGCGACGACGGTCACGTCAAGCTGGACTCGTTCCTACAGTTTCTTCCCCAGCGCGCCAGGACTTTGGTCAACTTCGTGACCTCCTGCGCCATAGTGGTCCTCTGCCTTTTCTTATGCTTCCTGACCGTTCGCCTCACCGTGAGGGACTACCTCAACCACTTCATCCTTGCCTCGATCCTTAACCCGCCCAAGTGGCCCATAGAGATCATCATCCCCATCGCCCTTTTCATGCTCGCCATCCAGGCCGTAAGACATGCGGTCAGGTACTACCACGCTTTCCGCAGTCCGGAGCCCGCTGAGCCGGGTCAGGTCCTGAACAACTAGCGAGGTGCCCCAATGGAATGGTTCGAATCACTCGCTTTGATGTTCGGGTGCCTGATCGCCATCATGCTTACCGGCATGCCCATTTCCTTCGCCTTCATGTTCACTTGCATCATGGGGGCGACCCTGTTTTGGGGAGGAGCGGCTGGCCTCGACCAGCTGGCGATGAGTTTCTACAGTGCGGTGGCCAACTACACCTTCCTTCCCATACCGCTCTTCGTCCTCATGGGTGACGTCATATTCGCCTCCGGAGTCGGGATGCAGATCGTAGGAGCAGTGGACAAGCTGCTCGGCAAGCTGCCAGGCCGGTTGAGCTTGCTTTCCATCGGTTCGGGTGTCCTCCTCGGCACCATGATCGGAATCAGTGGGGGCTCCATCGGCATCTTGGGGCGGACCTTGGTCCCCGAGATGCTTCAGCGCGATTACAAGCCGCCTATGGTCTATGGACCTATCGTCTGCAGTGGAACCTTGGCCATCCTCATCCCTCCCAGTGCCCTGGCCGTCTTCATCGGTGCCATCGGTCAGGTGTCCGTGGGAAACCTCTTGATGGCCATCATCATCCCCGGCCTCCTGCTCGCCGCACTCTTCTCTGCTTACATAGTCATCCGCTGCAAGATCAACCCTTCCCTGGCCCCTATGTATGACATCGCTAGAGTGCCCTTGGCGGAACGCGTGCGCGCCTTCGTCTTCTACATACTGCCCATCGTGATTGTCATTCTGGCTGTTATTGGCAGTGTCTTCCTAGGGGTGGCCACTCCCAGCGAAGCTGCCGCCTTGGGTGTGGTAGCCTGCCTGATCCTGGCCGCGCTCTACCGCAAGCTGTCCTGGAGGATGCTCTTCCGGTCAGGGATGAATACCGTGCGAGTGACGGTGATGGTGTTCTTTATCGTGGTGGGATCGATCAGTTTCAGCCGCATCTTGGCGACCACTGGCGCCATAAACGAGCTTATCAACCTGACCACGACCGCCGATATCTCGCCGCTGTGGGTGATTGTCTTCACCCAAGTGGTCTTGCTGTTTCTAGGCATGTTCATGGATCCGGCCAGCATCGTGATGATAACCGCCCCCATCTTCTTCCCGCTGGCTAAGGCCCTGGGGTACGACCTCATCTGGTTTGCGGTCCTGAGCCTCGTCAACATACAGTTGGGCTTGATCTCGCCCCCCTTCGGCCTGGACGTATATACGATGAAAGCGGTCGCACCGGGGAACGTCAGCCTAGGCACGGTGTTCCGATCCTCTATGCCATATTGGTCATTGGGAATCTTGCTGATGCTGCTGGTGGCTGCTTTCCCCGCACTAGCAACGTGGCTGCCGAGTCTTACCGGCAAATGATAGGTGAACGTGGAGGAGGGTCGAGTGAGTTACGGCGCGATGGGAAAAGTCCTGTGGGTTGATCTCTCTACTCAGGAGACGCGCGAAGAAACACTACCCGAGGAGTTGTACAGGAAATATCTGGGCGGTTACGGGCTGGGGGCCCGCCTTCTCTACGACCGCCAGAAGCCTGGTGTGGATCCCTTGGGACCGGAGGCCACCCTGGGCTTCGTCAGCGGGCTGCTCACCGGTACCGAAGCCGTGGGCGGCTCCCGCTACACGGTGGTCGGGAAATCCCCCTTGACCGGGGGCTGGGGCGACGCCAACTCGGGGGGCGAGTTTGGACCCCATCTCAAGTTCGCAGGGTATGACGCCGTCTTCATCGGCGGCGTGGCGGAGAAACCGCTGTATCTACACATAGAGAACGGCCGGGCTGAGCTCCGAAAGGCTGCCGACCTGTGGGGGCTCGACACCGTAGAGACTGAAGAAGCGCTTCGAGCTCGCCACGGAAAGGACCTCCAAGTGGCTTGCATCGGCCCGGCCGGGGAGAAGCGAGCCCTGATTGCCTGCATAATCAACAACAAGGGTCGGGCCGCCGGGCGTTCCGGCTTGGGAGCCGTGATGGGAGCCAAGCGGCTCAAGGCGGTCGCGGTGCAAGGGACTCTTACCGTACCTACAGCCCGCCCTGAACTCTTGAAGGAGATGAGAAGACGGCATGTGGCTGCCCTGACCGGACACGCAGCCCAGCTCCACGAGACCGGGACACCCGGCATCTATGAGATGTGCTGCAAGATCGACGATGCCCCGGCAAAGAACTGGGCCGGAGTGGCTGAAATCGATTGTCCCCATTACGCCGATTGCCGCGGCGAGAACGTGGTGGCCAAGCAGCTCCGCCGCTACGCTTGCTGGCGCTGCCCCATCGCCTGTGGAGGGCTGATGAAGGCGGGTACCGGCGAGTACGCCTACCCCGAGGGCGTCCACAAGCCGGAATACGAGACCATGGCCATGTTCGGTAGCAATCTTTGCAACGACAATCTGGATTCGTTGATCATGGCTTCCGACCTGTGCAACCGCTTCGGCGTGGACACCATATCTGCCGGAGCTTGTCTTGCCTTCACCATCGAGTGCTACGAAAACGGCCTTTTGACTTCCGCCGACACCGACGGGCTGGAGATGAGATGGGGTGACCATCGCTCCATCATCGCCATGACCGAGAAACTAGTGCGCCGCGAAGGCTTCGGGGACGTCATCGCAGACGGGGTCAAGCGGGCAGCAGAAAAGATCGGTAAAGGAGCAGAACAGTACGCCATGCACATCGGGGGTCAGGAGATCGCCGGCCATGACCCGCGCGGAGGCTGGGGGTTCGCCACTGGTTACGGAGCCGACCCCACGCCCGGGCGCCATAACCAGGGCGGGGGACAGCACCCACCCGGTCTTGACATACCGGAGATCGACCGCCACGAGCGCAAGGGCCGCGGCCTATATCACAAGATAAGCACGAACTACATGCACGCGGCGAGCGCTCTCGGCCTTTGCCAGTTCGTCATCGGGGCTTACCCCCACGCCGACCAGCTCATCGAGGCCCTGCGTGCTATCACCGGTTGGGATGACATCACGACGGATGAACTGCTTCTGACCGGGGAGCGGATAACCAACATGCGACTTGCCTTCAACATCCGCGAGGGGGTCTTCGTCCCCTTCAAGTATCCCGACCGGATGCGGGGCGTGCCTCCCAAGACGGTCGGGCCCCGGGCAGGGATCACCTTCACTCACGAAGAGGTCTATAACGAATACTTGGAACTGATGGAGTGGGATCCGATTACCGGCAGACCCAGCAAACAGAAGCTCCTGGAGCTGGGGCTGGACGACGTGGCAAGAGACATATGGGGCTGATTGCCGAAGCCGGTGCGCCTGCAAAGTGGCGACAGCAAGGTTGCGGGGATCACTCATCGGGAGGTGACTATGGACCTAGGATTCAAAGGCAAGACGGCGCTGGTTACCGGAGCAGGCAGCCAGATAGGCTTCGGCAAGGAGA
>OGCI01000451.1_pt1 | contig 47826 bp, 36 predicted proteins | sample 1570021 | NCBI WGS metagenome assembly OGCI01 (sample SAMN06264664, study PRJEB24512) | hot springs metagenome | isolation source: Hot spring water | place: South Africa: Tshipise | collected 2015-06-21
GCGGTTCGACCGGCGCACCGCAGGCGGTTCGACCGGCGCACCGCAGGTGGGGAAACCCGGTTTCCCCGTATGTTCACCTCAGCCATCCATGCGGCTGCGCCGCACAACGACGCGATGAAAATAGGTTTTTCTTGGGAGGGCATAGCCCTCCCAAACCCTCCCCGCTGGCGGGTTGCTTCCTGGGAGGGCGTAGAGGTGCGGCGACGCCGCGCCTCTACGCCCAAACCCTCCCGCGCGCGGGCTATGTTCACCTCAGTCGCGGAAGCGGTCATGGTTCTGGCAATACCGGTGTTGTACAATGAGCGTAGTGTGGCACATTCTGGCAGCATTTGTTCGGACGAAGAAATATAGCGGCCCGACACACAGGAGTTTCGCTCGTGGTCACAGCACTTGAAACTGAAATCGCCCGTCTCCGGGGCTTGCTGGAGCGGCGTGACGCTATGCTCGCGGCGCTGGCCGAGGTGGCGCGGCTGTTATCCATCCACCGCGATCCCCGGACACAGATGACGCAGATGCTTGCCGTGCTTGGCGAAGCGGTGCAGGTCAGTCGCGCCTATATCTTTGTGAACCTCATGCCCGACGACGACCGTGCCGTGATTAGCCAGGTGGCGGAGTGGGTGGCGCCGGGGATCACGCCGCAGATTGACAATCCCGAGTTGCAGAACCTGCCCTTCGCTGAGGCCGGCTACGGGCGCTGGGAGCGCCTGCTGACCCAGAACCAGGTCGTGTACGGCAAGGTGGCCGATTTTCCGGCCCCCGAGCAGGAGTTGCTGGTGGCACAGGACATCCTCGCGGTGGTCGTGGCGCCGATTCTGGTCGGGTCAAAGTGGTGGGGCTTTATGGGCTTCGATCACTGTACGACAGACCACACCTGGGACGAGGTCGAAGTCGAGGCTCTGCGCAGTGCCGCGGTGATGTTTGGCGCCGCGCTCTACCGGCGCGAGATGGAAGAACAGGTGCTGGCGGCCCAGCGCGAGGCGCTGCGGGAGCTTTCCACGCCTCTGATCCCTATCACCGACGACGTCGTGATTATGCCCCTGATCGGCACCATTGACAGCGGGCGGGCGCAGTTGGTAATGGAGACGCTCCTTAACGGGGTCGCGCAGCAGCAAGCGCGCCTGGTCATTCTGGACATCACCGGTGTGCCGGTGGTGGACAGTCAGGTGGCGCAGGCGCTGATCCGGGCGGCGCAGGCGGTAAAACTGCTTGGCGCCCGGGTGATGCTCACCGGGATTCAACCCCAGATCGCCCAGACACTGGTGCACCTCGGGGTTGATCTGAGCGGCATCCAGACCCAGAGCAGCTTGCAGGCAGGCATCACCGCGGCGCTGCAAGGGTAAGCGGGTGTTAACGGTTGTCTGAATAAGGGTACTCGAGACCTTGTGGCAGGGCGGTTGCACCGTCATTGGGGCAAGCCCCAAACCCCGGTTTGCTGGCTGGTGGTAGCGCCTTCGCTGTCATAACCAACCAGCGACATCTCGTGAGGCGACGTAGCTACCCCGCACCCCACCGCTAAAGAGACGTTGCGTATTCCTGTCTGGCAATGCCGGCCCAACTCCTCTCGCGCAGGGGATGATGGCCCACTCGCCCTCGCAGGCGGCGAAGGCGTTCCCCGACTCCTCTCGCGCAGGGGATGATGGCACACTTGCCCTCGCAGGCGGCGAAGGCGTTCCCCGACTCCTCTCGCGCAGGGGATGATGGTACAGGCTCTCATCCGCTCGGACTGCCACAGCCCCAACTCCTCTCGCGTTTAAGGGCGGACAGAACATCCGGGCTAACGTGGCGTATACCGCATTGGAACGCCCCCGCGCATGGCTCTGGTCTCCCCGCTTCGACAGGCTCAGCGCAGGCTCTCCAGCGAAGCTGGAGAGGCCCGCCCCTTCGGGCTGAGCCTCAGGGCGAAGCCTGAGCCTGTCGAAGGGGGCCGGGGGCGGGAACCAACCAGCGCATCCCCACGCCATACCGCCCGTCGGCGCTCATACGTTCTGTCCACCCCCAACTTCTCTCGCGCAGGGGTTGATTGCCCATCACAGCAAGCGGCCCTGGATCGTCTCGTCGGTATCGGGGGGAGGGTGGCGCTCGACGTAGGGCACGCCGAGGTGCGCGTAGGCCCGGCGCGTAGCGATGCGCCCGCGGGGGGTGCGTTGCAGGAAGCCCAGTTGCAGCAGAAACGGCTCGTAAACGTCCTCGATCGCGTCTACCTCTTCTGCCAGGGCTGCGGCCAGGGTGGAAAGCCCGACTGGCCCACCGTTGAACAGGTCAATAATTGCCCGCAGCAAACGGCGGTCGTTCTCATCCAGGCCCAGTTCATCCACTTCAAGCTGGCTCAGGGCGGCGCGGGCCACCGGCAGATCAATGGCCCCCCGGGCCACGACCTGGGCATAGTCGCGCACGCGCCGCAGCAGGCGGTTGGCGATGCGCGGCGTGCCGCGCGCGCGCCGTCCAAGCTCGTGGGCGGCCTCGTCGCTGATCGGCACTCCCAGGATGCGCGCTGAGCGGGCCACGATTTCACGCATGGCTGTGTCGGAGTAGAACTCCATGCGGTGCGGGGCCACGAAGCGGTCACGGAGGGGCGAAGTGAGCAGGGCCAGGCGGGTCGTGGCGCCGATGACGGTAAAGCGGGGCAATTTCAGTCGCAGATTGCGCGCGCTGGGGCCTTTGCCCACGATCAGATCGAGGGCAAAATCTTCCATAGCCGGGTAGAGCACTTCTTCCACGGCGCGGTTGAGGCGATGCACTTCATCAATGAAGAGGATGTCGTTCTTTTGCAGGTTGGTGAGAATGGCGGCCAGATCGCCAGCGCGTTCGATGGCCGGGCCGCTGGTGACCTTGATGGTGACGCCCATCTCGTTGGCGATCACATTGGCCAGCGAGGTCTTGCCCAGGCCCGGCGGGCCATAGAAGAGCGTATGGTCGAGGGGTTCGCCGCGGGCCCTGGCCGCGGTGATGGCAATGCGCAGTTGCTCGACCACCTTCTCCTGGCCGATGAATTCGGCCAGGCTGCGGGGGCGCAGGCTCTTCTCGGCCTGGGGGTCGTCACCCACGCGTTTCGGGCTGAGCAGGCGCTCCTTCTCGTCCATCAACTCCTCGCACAGGCGTTTCGCCGTGCATTATACCACGGCGAGATGGGCTGCGCCGCATTGCGCTGCCCGGGGAGGAGATTCAATCAAACCGTGGCTGAACGTGGGCAGAAGGTGGTTTCGCGGTGGGGTGCGGACCTGCTGGCCTTTGTGCTACCGGTGTTGAGGGATGGGCGGCAAGAGGCGCGGGGAGGGCAGACCCTCCCCGCAAGCGACAACTCGTTATAACCTGATCGTCGGGCCACGGCGCGAGGCCGCGGGCTAGCGTTGCTCGACTGCGCGCCCGGCCGACACCACTTCAGCGAGGGCGCGGAACATATCGCTTTCGGTGATGATGCCGACGATCAGCCCATCATCATCAACCACCGGCAGACTCCCGATGCTATGATTGGCCATAATGAGCGCTGCTTCCTCGATCGGCGTCTCTGGTTTTACCCGTAATACATCACGCGACATCACCTCGGTGACCTCCATACCAGCGTGGAGGTAGCGCGAGGCTGCCAGCAGGAGATCACGCTCGGCGAGGATGCCGACCAGCCGGCCATTGGCGTCGGTAACGGGAAGATGGCGCAGTCGGTGGTACTGCATGATGCCCAGCGCAGACAAAGCGCTTGACTCTGGTTCAATGGTAACCGGGTGGGCACTCATCCGATCGCGGACCTGCATGGTCTCGCTCCTTTCTGGAGGAGCACACCGCCTGCCCTGAAGGCGGCGATGCATCCTGCCTTGCCTAAACACGCTCGCTGATCCACTTCCGTGCTCTTCGCTTATCCTACAGCCCGCCGGCACTTTCGGCGAGAAGAAATGTTAAGCCACTGTGGATATCTCTTACCGTTCGGCTGCCCGGCGCGCCGCTCCATCTCGTGAGCGACACGCCCTGGTTGCCGAGATGGAGAGGGAATCCTCACAAAGAATGACAGCCGCCGCGTGGTTGCGGAGTATGATAGACTCGTGGTTATTACCGTGTGGGGCTGATGTGGCGCTGCCGGGAACGCAGGCGCCCGCCAGGGCGCCGTCCGGGAGCCGACCTACCGGGCGGTCTCCCCGGCCTGCCGAGTTTAAGGGCGAACAGAACATCCGAGCCAGCGTGGCTTGTACCGCATTGGAAGGCCCCCGCGCGCGGCTCTGGTCTCCCCGGCTTCGACAGGCTCAGCGCAGGCTCTCCAGCGAAGCTGGAGCGGGGCCAGGGGTGAGGACCAACCAGCGCATCCCAGCGCCATAACGCCCATCGGCGCCCATAGGTTCTGTCCGCCCCTGAAGGCCCGCCGGGCCGGGGAGGCCGTGGAGGTGTGCCATGGTGCAACCTGTCGTCCGTTATGGATGTCTGGTCGGAACGGCGCTGCTGGTGCTGACTGGCTGTGCTGTTCCGGGGGCGTTTACGCCGACTCCAACTGTAGAGACCAGGGTCGAGGTGGCGGCGCCGCGGGTCGTGGCCGATGGCCGGATCGTACCGGCGCGCAGCGCCGGCTTGCGCTTTCTCACCGCTGGTGTGGTCGAGGCGATCCTGGTGGAGGAAGGGCAGACCGTTGCCGCTGGCGCGCCGCTGGCGCGGCTCGACAGCGCCGAGTTTGAAGTGGCGGTGGAACGGTCGCGCGCGGCGCTGGACGAGGCCCGCGCCCAGTACGACCTGCTGCGCGAGCCGGCTGACCCGGAGGCGGTGGCTGCGGCTGAGGCGCAACTGGCGCAGGCCGAGGCGCTCGCCCGGCAGACGCGCGGGCGGGTTACATCGGCGGATGTCAGGGCTGCTCGCGACGAACTGGCCGAGGCCCGCGCCCTGCTGGCGCGGCTGCTCGCGGGCGCCCGCAGCACCGAAGTCGAGCAGGCCCGCGCCGCCCAGGCCCAGGCCCAGGCCAACCTGGAGGCCCAGCGCGCCACCCTGTCGGCGGCCAAACTCGCCGCCGAGACGCGCCTGGCCGAGGCCGCCAATGCTCTGCGTGACGCCCAGGACGCCTATTCGCGCATCTACTGGGAGAACATCGAACTGGAAAAGCAGCCCGGGGAGGTGCCGCAGGCGCGCCGTGACGCCGAGGCCGCGGCTCGTCGCGCCGTTGAGAACGGTGAGGCCGCTCTGGCGCAGGCACGGGTGGACCTGGAGCGCACCCGCGAGGCCGAGCGCAGCGGCATCGCCGCTGCCGAAGCCCAGGTGCGCGAGGCTACCGCGCGCCTGGCGCAGGTGCTGGCGGGAGCCGATAGCGACCAGATCGCCGCCGCTCGGGCCCGGGTGAGCGCCGCGGAAGCGGCCCTGGCGCGGCTCACCGGCGAGGGGCGCACCGGCGAGGTCGAGGCAGCCGATGCCGCAGTGGCCCAGGCCCGCGCGGCCCTGGAGCAACTCACCAACCCGCCGCGTACCCCCGAACTGGCCGCCGCCGAGGCCCGCGTGCGCGCCGCTCAGGCTGCGTTGCGCCAGGCGGAACTGACGCTGGAGCGCGCGACCCTCACCGCACCCTTCGCCGGTACCGTGGTGCAGATCAGCCTGAAGATCGGTGAGCAACCCGTGCCGACCGATGCGGCCATCGTCCTGGCCGATTTCAGCAGTTGGCGCGTTGAGACCAGCGATCTGACCGAGCTGGACGTGGTCAACGTGCGGGTCGGCGATCAGGTAACGCTCACCTTCGATGCCCTTCCCGACCTCGCACTGCCCGGTATCGTGACGAAGGTGCAGGCTCTTGGCAAAACCTACCAGGGCGATGTGATCTACACGGTCACGGTTGAGCCGCAGCGGTGGGACGAGCGCCTGCGCTGGAACATGACCGCTACGGTGACGATTGAGGGCGATTGAGCGGTATCCGCGCGCACCCGGTTGCGCGTGATCGGCGGAGACAGCCATGCTCAGCTTCAAGAATCTTCTGCGCCGCAAGGTGCGCAGCTTTCTGACCATCCTTGGCATCGCCGTGGGCGTAGCGGGGGTCGTGGTGCTCTCGGCCTTTGGCGAAGGTATGGCGGAAGGGTTTGGCGGGCTGGGCGGCGCGGCAGATGCCGACCTGCTGGTAACGCAAAAAGACGCCGCGATGATCCTGCTCGGCGCGATTGACGAGCAGGTGGGCGCAGAGATCGCCGCCATGCGCGGCGTCGCCGCGGTGAGCGGCACGGTGATCGGCGTCGTTCCGTTGCCCGAGTCGCCCTACTTCCTGGTGGCGGGCGAGGAGCCGCGCAGCTTTGCCATGGAGCGCTACCGCATCATCGCCGGGCGCCCGCTCAGCGCCAGACGCGAGGTGATGCTCGGGCGCAAGAGCGCCGAGAGTCTGAAAAAGCGCGTTGGCGACAAGTTCCGGATCAACGACATCAGCTACCACGTGGTGGGCATCTACGAGACGGGGGCAAGCTTCGAGGATAACGGGGCAGTCATCCATCTGACCGATGCCCAGCGGGCCTTCGACAAGCGGCGCCAGGTGAGCTACTTCAAACTGAAGCTGCGCGACCTGAGCGAGCGTGAGGCGGTGAAGCAGGCCATCGAAACGCGCTGGCCCGAACTGGCGGCGACGCGGTCCGGGGAGGCCACCGCGCAGGACCAGTTGCTCGACGTCTACCGCTCGATCGGCTGGGTGATCGGACTCTTTGCCATTCTGGTGGGTGGCCTGGGTATGATGAATGCTCAATTGATGAGCGTGTTTGAGCGCACGCGGGAGATCGGCGTGCTGCGGGCCATGGGCTGGCGCCGCCGTCGGGTGGTGCGGATGATCCTCGGCGAGGCGTTGTTGCTGGCGCTGGTGGGTGGAGGGATCGGGCTGCTGCTGAGTGTGGCGACCATTGCCCTGCTGTCGCGTTCGGCGGCCCTGGGAGGGTTCCTCAGCGGCGGCGTGGAGCCAATCGGCTACATCCAGGCCCTGGTGATCGCCAGCGTGCTCGGTCTGGTCGGCGGTGGCTACCCGGCATGGCGTGCTGCGCGACTGGCGCCGGTGGAGGCGATGCGCGCCGAGAGCGGCGCCCCGGTGCGCTGGGGGCCGATTGCGCGCCTGCTCGCCCCGCTGATGCGCGGCCCGGCCCTGCGCAACCTGCTGCGGCGCCCGACCCGTAGCATAATGACCATGTTCGGCCTCGGGGTTGGCGTTGGCCTGATTGTCGCCCTGGCCGGTATTGCAGCCGGCTCGCGGGAGCTGATCGGCCAGTTGCTCAGCGCCGGCCAGGCCGATATCGTTGCCGAGCAAGCTGGCGCCTCCGACGCCGCCTTCTCCTCGATCGACGAACGCCTTGCTGAACAGATCCGCGCTCACCCCGAGGTCAAGAGCGTCTCGCGGCTGATCTTCGGAACCGCCAGTGTACCCGGGCTGCCATTCTTCATCATCTATGGTCTCGACCCGCGTGAGGACTATCTTGCCCACTACCGGGTGACCGAGGGGCGCACGGTGCAGCGCAGTGGCGAGATGATCATCGGGCGTCTGGCGGCCAACAGCCTTGAGAAGGGCGTCGGCGACCAGTTGCGGCTCTCGGGTCAGTCCTTCACCATCGTCGGCATTTTCGAGACGGGGATGGCCTACGAGGACGCCGGTGGGGTGGTGCCGCTCAAGGACGCGCAGCGGCTCTTCGGCAAGCCACGGCAGGTCTCCTTCCTCGGTATCGCCCTCCACGACCCCACGCGGGCCGCGGAGATCGCCCGGGAGCTCGAGCAGCGGTACCCCGAACTGATGGTTGCGCGCACGGCCGACCTGTCCTCGCGGATGCAGGACTTTGCCACCATGGACGCATTTTTTGGGGCGCTGATCGCCCTGATGATGCTGGTTGGCGGCATCGTGATGATGAACGTGATGCTGATGAGCGTTTTCGAGCGCACCCAGGAGATCGGGGTGCTGCGGGCGGTGGGCTGGCGGGGCTGGCGCGTGTTGCGTATGGTGCTGGCCGAGGCCCTGATGCTGGGATTGCTCAGCGCGGGAGCGGGCCTGATCATCGGGGTTGGCCTGAACGCCCTGTTGCGTTTCACGCCCGGCTACGGTAGCTGGCTTGAGGCCATCTACACCCCGGCTGACATCGCTCGGGTTATCGCCATGGCGCTGGGCCTCGGCCTGGTGGGTGGGCTGCTGCCCGCCCTGCGGGCGGTGCGACTGCACCCCATCGAGGCGCTGCATTATGAGTAGCCGGTCGCCTCGCGCGCGGGGCCGGCCAACGGCACGATTGGAACGCCTATGAATTCGACTGTAGTGAACCAGACCATGGCAGGCTCACCACCGGATGAGGCGCCGGTCATTCTCGAGACCCGCGGCCTCTCGCGCGTATACGGTGAGAAGGTGCCGGTGAAGGCGCTCGACGGAGTGGACCTGCAGATCCGCAAGGGCGAGGTAGTGGCGATTGTCGGGCCTTCAGGCTCCGGCAAGTCAACACTGCTTAACCTGATCGGCGCCCTTGATCGGCCCACTGCGGGCGAGGTGATCGTCGATGGCACACCGCTTTCCCGGGTGCGTAACCTGGACCGGTTCCGCGGGCGGACGATCGGATTCATCTTTCAGAGTCACAACCTGTTGCCTACCCTGACCGCCCGCGAGAATGTCGAGGTGCCGATGTACGAATTGCCGCTGCGCCCGGGCCAGCGGCGAGCGCGGGCGAAGGAGTTGCTGGCGCTGGTGGGCCTGGCCGAACGAGGCGATCATCTGCCGAACCAGCTCTCCGGCGGCGAGCGGCAGCGGGTGGCGATCGCCCGGGCGCTGGCCAACAGCCCCTCGATCCTGCTGGCCGATGAGCCGACCGGCAACCTGGACAGCAAAAACACTGCCGATGTCGTGGCTCTGCTCGGCCGGCTCAATCGCGAGCAGGGGGTAACAATGGTGATCGTGACCCACAACACGGAAGTGGCCGCCGCGGCCCAGCGGGTGATCACCTTCCGCGACGGCAAGATCCTGCGCGATGTCTCGATGAGCAACGAGCTTGAGCGCGAGTTGCTGGAGCTGAAGCGCTCGCCGCTCGGTCAGGCCATTCTCCGTGGCGACCACCTTCCGCCCGCGCTGGCCGAAGTGGCGCCCGTATTGCACGAGTTGCTGGAACGGGTGTAGGGCTGAGGTGAACATATGGGGAAGCCGGGTTTCCCCATGCCCCTGCCCATCGGGACGCCAGGCGACTCCAACACCGGTTGGGGTATGGGGAAAGTTGACAGGCCACTAGATGTAGTCAGCGCTCCGAGAACTTATCCACATTTTGTGGATGGGATGTGGATAACACCGCAAAATCTAGGGGCTTCCTGGAGTTATACCGCAGGAAGCCCCTAAATGTAGCAACACAAAACCTGGCAGGGGCACTGCCCATCGTTACTCCCATTGTGGCACACCGGGGTGAAGCGGTGGTCAAGTGGGGGTAAAGAATGTGCTAACCGCTGGCCTCAATCTAGTTATAGCCATGGGCCATTACCAGGCCGTAACGCCGCCGGGAGAGGCGAGGGGAAGCCCGGCTTCCCCTGTGCTCGCCTCAATCGAAGAGGGTGGCATAGCGCGCCTGCCAGGCGGCGGCGCGGGCGGGGTCATCGGCGCAGGCATCGAGGGCGGCGGCGCAGTGCCCGGCCCGGGCCGCCAGGCGCGGCCCCAGGAGCACGAGGCGATTCAGGGGGCTGAGGGGGGCACGGGGGCGCAGGGGCGTGAAGCTCAGGCGCCCGCACACGAACTGTACCTCGTCGGGCCAGGGCGCATCGGTGCAGTGGACGATGCCCTTGGCCCGGAAGACGGCGGGGCCAGCGTTGCGCAGAGCCTCCTCCAGCGCCGCGCGGCGCAGGGGGGTGTTACTGCTCCAGGACAGGCTGCTGAAGGCGTCCTGCTCCAGATGGTCAGGTCTGGAGGGCGGGTCAGGCTGGTCGAGTCGTGGGCCAAAGAGCAGTTCGGGCGCCACCTGCCCGTAGCGGGCGGGAACAATCGCCGCGCGCGGATTGAGGGCGCGGAGGCGCTCGCTGGCTGCGGCGTGTTCGGCAGGCGCAACCAGGTCTACCTTGCTGAGCACGATCAGGTCAGCGGCGCGAAGCTGCCATTCGGCCACCGGTGAGGCGGCCAGAGCCGCCTCGAGATTGGCAGCGTCGGCCACGGCCACCACTGCATCGAGGGGCAGGCCGGCGCTGCGGGCGCGTCGAATGATCCCGCCCGGCTCGGCCAGGCCGGTGGTTTCAACGACGATGCAATCGGGGGCATAGTCGCTGAGTTCTTCGACAGCCAGCAAGAAATCGCTGCCTGCCTCGCAGCAGACGCAGCCACCGGTCAGTTCGACCAGCGGCGCGGCCCCTGCCTGTTCGAGCACGCTCCCATCGAGGCCGATCTGCCCCAGTTCGTTGACCACCAGGCCCAGCCGGCGCCCGCCGGCGCCACGCTCGAGTAAGGCTCGCAGCAGAGTGGTTTTGCCGCTGCCGAGGAAACCGGTGATGATGGTGAGGGAGGGGGTGGTCATTTTAGATTTTAGATTTTTGATTTTTGATTGCAGGTTTCTGGATTGGAGGGTTTGGGGTTGCGGGTGTTTACGCGCGACTGAGCCGTAGAATGGCGCGATTGCCGAGAGGGCGAACCAGCGTATCTCAACGCCAGCATGCCTATCAACGCCCCTGCATTCTGTGCACCCGCCAACCCTGGCGCGAGGGCGTGGAGAAAGGGAGTTTCTCTGTGCTCAGGCTAAAAGCGCCCGCCCTGATCGGAGGCATAACCGGTGAGTTCGACATAGCCACTACCGCTGACAGGCCGGCCCTGACGGGCGCCGCTGATCCGCACCGCTCCCTCCCAGTACACCACCGCCACCGGCAGCTCCTGATTGGCCAGGCGCGGCTCAAGTTCGAGGCGCACACCGAGGCTGGGGATACTCAGGCGCCAGCGAGCGGGATAGACCGCCTGCGAGGCCGGGCTGCGCCAGGTTGCCAGCACCTCCAGTTGCACCTCGGCGGGGTCGAGGGGCGTGGTGCGGCCCGCCGGGTCAACCAGGCTGCCGAAGCTGTAGCTAATGGCCGTGGGCGTGCGCACCTGGGCGTACATCAGGTCGTAGCCGTCGTCGAGTTGCAGACTGAACCAGTCCCAACCGATGGCGCCGGCTTCGAGGGCGCTGGTGCCCCACTCGTGGTCCATCCAGCTCAACCCGCTGACAGCGTAGGTCGCATCGCCTGTACGGAGGGCGCCGCTGGTGGCCATGCGGGTCAATGAGTAATAATACGAGGCATTGCCGGGGGTAGGCCCCTTCTGGCTGAGGCCGCGGTCGCCCTGGAGCGCGGGCGGCTTCTGGCTTTCGAGGGTCAGATCGAGGGCGACCTCGCCCTCGGCGGCGCGCAGGTGCATGGTCATACCCTGGGGGCCGGAACCGGCGGCGGACCAGTCCTCGAGAAAGACGCGAAAGGGTTCGCCCGAGGCGCCGGCCAGACCGGCGGCATCGCGACTGAAGCGCTCGTAGGCGTAGAAGCGCCCGCCGGCGACATCACTCAGCGCCAGGTGCGCCATGTACACACTGGTTGCGCCCCAGGCCGACTCGCGGGTAACGGGCCGGGGGGTCAGCCCGCTGCGGAAGAAGGTCAACTGGTAGCCAAAATGGCGTTCGCCGGCAGTGAGGTTGCCGGTGTAGTACCACCACTCGATCTGGTACTCCGGGTGGGGGCCGTGATCGCGGGGAAAGACAAACGCCCGTGGCGTCAGAGCGCGGGTGAAGCCCGCCTCACCGTTGCTCAGCGTAGCCGCGGCGTCAATGCGGGCGCGAATCTCCGGTTGCGCCGGGGCTGCGCAGCCTGCCAGGAGCAGACCGGCGACGAGCAACCCTAACCAGCGTGGAAGCATAGCGTGCTGTATCCTCTGAAATGGCAGGCTGGGGCGAACCACCATTCGCCGCAACCTGTGGGGGCCGGGACTCCCACGATCCTGCCGGCAGGGCGGGTCGGAGGTCGCAGCCCTCCCCGGAACACATTCTTCCTACCCCTGCAACGCGGCGTAGCTACCCCCGGTTTCACGCGGTACATCATGGAGACACGTATGCACGCCGTCGTAGTGCAGCAAAACTGCTTGCCAGACGCCCATGCGGCTGCGCCGCACAGCGCTGCAGTGTGAAAGGTGTTCGCGAGAGGGTGAGCCATACCATACTTTTATTCTACCGAGATCTGGAGCCATGATGCAAACCGAACTTCCCGACGACGCCGCGCGGGTGCTGGTGGCGGTGGTGCCCCGCCCCCGCGATCTGGAACTCGCCCGCACGGCGGGATGGTACCGCGTGCCGCTGGCGCGCGTACCGGCGCGTTTTGCCGCCGAGTACCTGGCTTTTTACCAGACGGGGGCCTTCGGGGCCGAGCGCTGGTCGGTGCGCTACTACGCGCCGATCTTGCGCTACCACGTGACCACGCGCCGGGAGTTGTTGCCCGATGAGCCGGATCATCCGCGCGCTGGCGAGCGCTACTACCGGGTGGACCTCGGCCCGCTGGCGGCGCTGCCGCTGCCGGTGCCTGCGGCGCGGCTGCGGCGGGTAGTGTTCATTGCCACCACTTTCGGCCAACTGCGGCGCGCCTGTGATGTGCGCGAACTCTGGCGCCCCGAGGAGGATGCCTGGCCCGGCGACGAGGTGTGGGGCGCAGGGTTGGCCGGCAGACGTTGATGTGAGCGTGGGGAAACCCGGTTTCCCCATTTCCCAACCGGTGGTGGGAGCGGCTGGCGCCACCACAGGCAGGGGTGCGGTTCGACAGGCTCACCGCGGGTGGGGAAACCCGGTTTCCCCGGATTTTCACATCAGCAACGCTCTTTACTTTTACGAAAGACGTGCTATTATATCAGTGTAGATTGGTGTAAATAAGAGGAGTTACCTATGAGCACGCCAGTGACGACCGACTATGACGACGCTCACGCATTCTTGCGTATCCTCGCTGATGATGTGGTGTGGAAGCTTATAAAAACGCTGGCTGCCAGCGATGTTCACCTTCGCGATCTGCAGGCTCGCCTGGGGGTTCAAGCGGAAGTGCTGGAAGGGCGGCTCAAGCAACTTGAACAACTTGGATTGGTGAGTAGTCGGGCCAGCGATGCCGATGTGCGCCTGCGCTACTATCGACTCCAGGTCGATCGTCTGCACGCCGGGGTACAGCAGGTGCTCAGTTCGCTGCATCCCTCGCTGCAACTTGCGCCTGCGCCGGAAATGGCGCCAACCGAGGCGGCGCGGCAACGGGTGCTCTTCCTCTGCACCGAGAACAGCGCACGCTCGCAGCTCGCCGAGGTACTGCTGCGGCAGATCAGTCGCGGCAGCGTGGAAGCCTACAGCGCCGGTACGCAGCCAGGGACGGTCAATCCGCTGGTCGCAGAGATCCTCGGCGAAGCGGCGCAGGAGCTTCGTTCAAAACACGTTGATGAGTTTCAGGGGCAGCACTTCGATTACGTGGTGACGGTGTGTGATCGCGCCCGTGAGGCTTGCCCGAGCTTTGCGGGCGCCGGGCGGCAGGTTCACTGGTCCATTCCCGACCCTGCGGCGGTGCCAGACGAAGAGGCGCGCCTGCGGGCGTTTTCGGTTACAGCCTGCGAATTGACCCAACGCATCCGGTATTTGCTGACGTTTATCGAAGCTCGCCAACGGGCGACGCGGTCTGTCGCGGTGAGCTGAGATCAGCGCGAGCGAAGTGTGGTTCGTAAGCCATGCGTGCGGTAATTGTCGCCAATGCGCCCACGTTTCGGGTCGAGCCGTTCCGCAATCTGCTGGAGCGCGCCGATCTGCTGATCGCCGCCGATGGTGGCGGCAACGCCCTGTTTGCCGCCGGTCTTACGCCTGATCTGGTCATCGGTGATCTGGACTCGCTGGCCCCCGAGGCGGCGGAGGCCTTTGCCGCCGCCGGAGCAACGATCCTGCGCTATCCGATCGAAAAAAATGAGACTGATCTGGAGCTGGCGTTGCTGGCGGCGGCCGCCCGTTGCGCAGAGCGGATTGATGTGCTCGGGGCCGTTGGCGGGCGCTGGGATCAGGGGCTGTCGAACGTGGCGCTGCTGGCGCTGCCCGAGCTGGAGGGGCGCCGGGTGCGGCTGCTCGATGTGGATCAGGAGGCGTACCTGGCCCGTGGCGAGACGCAGATCGCCGGCGCGGTGGGGGACACGATCTCGTTGCTGCCGATCGGCGGCCCGGCGCGGGGGATTACCACGCGTGGCCTGTACTACGCCCTGGAGGAAGCCGAGTTGCGCTTCGAGCGTTCCCGCGGCATCAGCAATGTGATCGTCCGAACGCCTGCTGCGGTGCTGGTGCGCGAGGGCATGCTGCTGGTTGTGCGTGTGTCGAAGGGTGTCGCGATTCTGTGAACGAGGGAGAGGCGTCGGGTTTCCTCTCCTGGGGGAGGGTTTGGGAGGGCGCAGCCCTCCCAGTGCATCTCGCGAGGGGGCCTGGACAGGCTCAGATCTGGTCGAGGTAATCTTTGAGCAGTTTGCCGAGGCGAGGGTGGCGGAGCTTTCGCAGCGCCTTGACCTCAATCTGGCGCACGCGCTCGCGGGTCACGCCGAAGGCGCGGCCAACTTCCTCAAGGGTGCGCGGCTGCCCATCGGCAAGGCCGTAGCGCAGTTCCAGCACGCGCCGTTCGCGCTCGGTGAGTTGATCGAGGGCCGCGGCGATCTGCTGGCGCAGCATGCCGCTGGCGGCGGCATCATCGGCATCGAGGGCATGCGGGTCGGGGATGAAGTCGGCCAGGGTACTATCGGCCTCTTCGCCGACCGGTGTGGCGAGAGAGACCGGGTCCTGGGCAGTGCGGCGCAACTCGCGGAGTTTCTCCTCACTCATATTGAGGAACTGAGCCAGTTCGCTATCGTTCGGCTCGCGCCCGAGGTTCTGGGTCAACTGGCGGCGGGCGGCCTGGATGCGGTTGAGCGTTTCGCCGAGGTGCACGGGCAGGCGCACCAGCCGCGACTGGTCGGCGAGGGCGCGCGAGAGGGCCTGTTTGATCCACCAGGTGGCGTAGGTTGAGAACTTGAAGCCCTTATCGTGGTCAAACTTCTCGATGGCACGGAGCAGACCGAGGCTACCTTCCTGGATCAGATCGAGCAGCGGCAACCCGCGGTCGCGGTAGCGTTTGGCGATGCTCACCACGAGGCGCAGGTTTGCCGCGGCCATCTGCTGGCGCGCCTCATCGCCGGCGGCGATCAGCCGGCGCAACTCGGCGGCCCGGGGGCTATCGGGCGGCACGGTCTTCAGTTCGGCGCGGGCCTTCTGACCGCGTTCGATCTGCTGGGCGAGGCGTTTCTCCTGTTCGGCGGTGAGCAGCGGCACCTGGCCAATCTCGCGCAGGTAGAGCCGCACACTGTCGCCGAGGAGCGCATCGGAGAGTTCCTCATCAATATCAATCACCGATGCGCCGCCCGGTTCCTCCTCGACCAGTTGTTCGTCGGCCGGCTCGCGCACGGGAACGCCGGCCTCGGCGAGAGCGGCGTAGACCGCGTCAATGGCCTCGGCAGCCGATTCTTCGGGCGCTGGCACGATCTGGAGCAGTTCATCAAGGGTGACGTAGCCCCGTTGCCTACCCTGGGCGATGAGCGCCTGAATATCGGATGGATTGACGATAGTGGTCGGGCGCGCGGTTTCGGGTGGCGTCTGAGACATAGACATTTCCTCGGGTGGGCCTGGGCGCCAACGCATTCTACTGGCGGTACCCTCCCTGGTGTCGGGGCGAAGGAGTGGCTGAGCGACGGGAGGCGGCGACGGTCGTTCGAATTACCGGCGTGGCGTATGGCGTATATTGTAGCACATTCGCCTCACAAGCGTTGTGAACGTGGGAAAACCAGCTCCTGCACTGCGGAAGGCGAGGGTCAGGGAGGGCGAGGCCCTCGCTGGCGCCCTTGTTACAACGTGTGACCCAGCAGCGCCCGAACCTGCTCCGGGCCTTCGGCGGCCAGGGCTCGCTCTGCCAGGTCGCGGGCGGCGCGCGTATCGGTGGCGGTTACTGCGGCGCGCACCCGGGCCAGCGCCGCCGGGGCGCAGGTCAGTTCATCGGCGCCGAGGCCAATCAGCAGGGCCGTAACCTGGGGGTCGCCGCTGAGTTCGCCGCAGATACCGGCGGGGCGACCGTGATGGTGGGCGGCATCGCAGGCCATGCGGATCAGGCGCAGCACAGCCGGATCGAGCGGCTGGTACAGGTCAGCCAGGCGGTGGTTCCCGCGATCGCAGGCCAGGGTGTACTGGGTGAGGTCGTTCGTGCCGAGGCTGAAGAAGGCGGCCTCCGGGGCCAGGCGCCCGGCGTTGAGCGCGGCGGCGGGCACTTCGATCATCACGCCCAGCGGAATGGTGGCGGCGAAGGGCCGCCCTGCGGCGACAAGTTGACGCTGGGCCTGCTCAAGCAGGGCGCGCGTGCGCCGCACTTCGGCGACCGTGGTGACCATAGGCAGCAGAATGCGAATGTCGTGCGCGGCCCGCGCGCGTAACAGGGCGCGGAGTTGGGGCAGGAAGATCTCCGGTCGGCTCAGGCAGACGCGCAGGCCGCGCGACCCGAGGAAGGGGTTGTCCTCACGTGGCAGGGGCAGGGCCGGCAGGCGCTTATCGCCGCCAATGTCGAGCGTGCGCACCGTGATCGGCGCATCTGGCAGAGCGGCGGCCACTGCCTGGTAGAGAGCGACCTGTTCTTCCTCGTCGGGCAAATCGGGGCGTTCGAGAAAGAGCCATTCGGTGCGCAGCAGCCCGACCCCCTCAGCGCCCTCCGCGCAGGCATCGCGCGCTTCGGCTGGCGAGGCGACGTTGGCCAGCAGGCGGATGCGTCGTCCATCGCGGGTAGTGACCGGGCCGCGGGCGACGGCGCCGCGGGGAGCGCGCTCACGGGGACGGGCGCGCAGGCGGGCCACCTGGTCAGCAGGCGGGTCGAGCAGCACCAGGCCATTATCGCCGTCGAGGACCATCGTGCGCGCGTCGGCCGCTGCGGCCAGGATCTCATCGCCAAGCCCGACGACAGCGGGGATACCCAGGCTGCGGGCGATAATGCTCGCGTGGGCAGTCAGGCCCCCGGCGGCGAGGGCGATGCCGCGCAGCAAATCCCGCGGGGCGCCGGCAAGGTCGGCAGGGTCGAGATCGTGGGCGACGACAATGGACGGGGTGACCAGGCGCTGGCTGAGTCCCCCGGCGCCGGTCAACGCGCGCCACACCTGCATAGCCACGGCGCGCACATCGGCGGCGCGGGCGCTGAGGTAGGCGTCGCCCAGGCGTTCGAGTTCGATGGCTTGCTCTTCGGCGGCGGCGAGGATCGCGTCGGCGGCTGCCTGGCCCTGTTCGCGAACCAGCGCGGCGGCGCGTTCTCGCAGCCCGTGGTCGTTGAGTAACAAACGGTGGGCGGCGAAGATCGCGGCGCTTTCGGTCTGGCCCGCAGCCCGCAGCGCCGCCTCGTGGGTCGCAATCGTGGCGTCGGTCTCGGCGATAGCGCGAACGAGCCGGCTCTGCTCGGTGGCGGGATCGGCGGAGGTTTCGGAGTGGGCAGCGGTGGCGCGGTAGATAAGCACCGCGCCAGTCGCCAGCCCCGGCGCGGCGGCAAGGCCGGTGAAGCTTCGCGCAATCATAAAGGGGTTCCTTGCCTGACAGGAAGCCGGTGGATCTCACCCTCCCATACGACCGGTTTCACCTCAGCCGTCCATGCGGCGCAGCCGCACAACGCCGGAATGAACATAATTCCTGGGAGGGTGTAGAGGCGCGGCGCCGCCGCGCCTCTACACCCTCCCAGACCCTCCCGCGCGCGGGCTATGTTTGCATCAGCGCATTAGCGGAAGCCCAGCACGCCGTGGGAAATCACGTTCCGCAGGATCTCCGAGGTGCCCTCGCCGATGGTCAACAGGCGCGTATCGCGGTACATACGCTCGACAGGAAACTCCTGGCTATAGCCGTAGCCGCCGAAGATCTGGATCGCGTCGCGGCAGATCTTCTCCGACACTTCAGAGGCGTAGAGCTTGGCCACTGCGGCTTCGCGATGGAAGTGGCGGTGCTGATCCTTAAGCCAGGCGGCCTTGTAGACATACAAGCGCGCCGTTTCGATACCGACTTCCATATCGGCGATCATGTTAGCGACGGACTGGTGCATGCCGATGGGCTTCCCGAAGGCCTCGCGTTCGCGGGCGTAGCGCACGGCGGCCTCGTAGGCGCCCTGAGCCAGGCCCACAGCCATGGCGCCGATACTGATCCGCCCGCCATCCAGCACGCGCAGGAACTGCACGAAGCCGTGACCGCGTTCGCCGAGCATGTTCTCCTTTGGCACGCGCACATTCTCGAGCATCACCGCGGTAGAGATCGAGCCGCGCAGGCCCATCTTTGGCTCGTGCTTGCCGAAGCTGAGGCCCGGCGTGCCGCGGGGGATGATAAAGGCCGAGATGCCTTTCTTGCCCCGCTCGGGGTCGGTGACGGCAGTGACAATCAGGTGGCCAGCGATGGGGGCGTTGGTGATCCACATCTTCTGGCCGTTGATCACCCACTCATTGCCTTCCAGCACCGCCCGGGTGCGGGTGGCCCCGGCATCGGAGCCGGCGTGGGGTTCGGTAAGGCCAAAGGCGCCCAGGTATTCGCCGCGGGCCGCCGGCGCCAGAAACTTGCGTTTCTGCTCCTCAGTGCCGAACATCGCGATTGGCGCCGATCCCAAGCCCATGTGCGCAGCATACGCCAGGGCGGTGGACCCGCACACCCGGGCCACTTCTTCAACGGCGATGGCCGTGCTGATGGTATCGGCGCCTGCCCCGCCGTACTCTTCGGGGAAGGGCAGGCCCATCAGACCCAACTGGCCCATCTTCGCGAAGGTCTCGGCGGGGAACTCGCCCGTCTCATCAACGTGGCGTGCCCGGGGTGCGATCTCTTTCTCAGCAAACTCGCGCACAGTTTGACGGATCAGTTCCTGCTCGCGGGTCAGATCAAAGTGCATACCTGGTTGCCCCCTGTCTGGATTGCAGATTGCGGGATGCGGAAAACAAATAACAAAGTGCCGATTCTGAGGTGAAAATACGGGGAAACCAGGTTTCCCCAATCCCCTCCCTGCGGGGAGGGTTTGGGAGGGCGCAGCCCTCCAAGGAGTACAGTATTCCGGTCACTCAAAGCGCAGCATCTCCACCCCTTCCATCGTTTCGACAATCAGATTGTCAACCACGGCCTTGAGATCGTTGGTTTCGGCGAAGACGCGCAACTGTCGGTCGGCGCTGCTACCCTCATCGGCAATCTTGAGCAGATACTCGACCTCGCGGCGCGAGCCGAGCATATCTACGACATCGTCTACCAGGGCGACCATTTCGTGCACCAGGGCCTTCGTTTCGACTTCTGCACGCTTGCCGAAATCGATCAGCTTGCCTTCCAGGCCCCAGCGCTGGGCGCGCCACTTGTTCTCGTTAATCAACGCGCGCCGGTAGACGCGGAAGGTCGTGTTCTCCTCGAACATGCGATAGAACTTGACGATAATCGCCTGCATCATAGCGGCCAGGGCCAGACATTCCTCCAGGCGCGTGGCAACATCGCAGACGCGAAACTCCAGGGTGCCGAAGAAGGGATGGGGCCGCAGGTCCCACCAGATTTTCTTGCCGTTGTCAATGCAGTTGGTGGAGACCAGCAACTGCACGTAGCGCTCAAACTCGGCGGCGGAGTGGAAGGTGGGCGGGGTGCCAGTGCGGGGAAAGCCGCTGAAGACCACGCTGCGGTAGGATTTGAAGCCGGTCCTGCGTCCCATCCAGAAGGGCGACGAGGTAGAGAGGGCCAGCAAGTGCGGCCCGATGTAGCGGGCCACGTTCATCAGCTCGATAGCAACCTCATTGTTAGGCATGCCGATGTGGCAATGCATGCCAAAAATGAGCAATTGCAGGGCGGCGTCCTGCATTTCGCCTACGACGGCGTGGTAGCGCTCGTGGGGAAAGATCTCCTGGGTCATCCACGAGGAGAAGGGATGTGTGCCGGCAGCGACGATCTTCAGCCCGTGGCGATCGGCCAGGCCAGCGATGGTACCGCGCAGGTGGCGAATCTCGGCGCGCGCTTCGGAGATGGTGCGGCATGGGCGCGTACCCACTTCCACGATGCTCTGGTGCATCTCCGGCTTGATCTGTTCGCGCAGGATGGTGCGCCCCGGTTCGAGGATCTGGGTGATGTACGAGCGCAATTCCCGCGTGTCGGGGTCAACAATCTGGTACTCTTCCTCGATCCCCAGGGTAAATGCAAAATCGGGGTCCATGGGATTATAAACGCTCACGTGCCACTCCTTGCGCGTCGCCGCTTGCCCATGGCTTGAGCAACGTTCGCCTCCGGTAGCGGGATATGGAGCAGCTACGCCGCTCCGCGAGATGCTCTGGTTCGTTCTGGCGATTCTGCGGCCAGAACGAAGCAACAACCGGAATTGGGGACTTGCCCTAGCGGCGTTACATCAGCCCTGGCCGCTTGCCGGTCAGATCTTCGCCTACTGTAGGATGATATGTATGATTATACCATTTCCGCTTGCAGATTCTGGATTGCAGGTTGTCGCGATGGCGTTCCGATGCGCTCTGGCCGGGGCGCGTATGTGCTATGCTGGATTCCAATTGGTATTATACACGCACCCGGAGTGGGGTGGGAGCGCATCTGTGACTGTACGTGTTCACACTTCTCCCGGGTGCGCGGGCATCTTGCCCGCATCCAGGCTATTGCGGGCGGGACGCCCGCGCACCCGAGGTGATGCCGTTTCCCACATGCGAACACGTAGCTATGACCTGGTGAGGCGCCATTCGCGGGGCGCGCAACGCCTGAATGAACATTCTTGTTCCTGGGAGGGCTGCACTCGCCCACACTCTCCCGCGCACGGGCTACTGTCAGGGTTTGAGCGCGGTCAATAAGAGACCGGTAAGAGACCGGTCGGGGGCCGCCGGCGCTCTCACGGACGCGCGGGGGAGCGGGGTTCTCCGCCTCGCTGGCGCCAGCGCTCGCGCAGGTAGGCCAGGCCGTTACGCTGGTACACGAGCCATTCCGCGAGCAGCACGATCAGCGCGATCAGGGCTACCAGGCGCCAGAACTCCTGGCGGCTGTCGCGCTCACGTGAGAGGGTGCTGCTGGCGCCGCTGGTCTGGGGGATGGTCAGGTCGCGCTGGGTGGCAATGCGCGACTCGCCGGGCGCGAAGAGGTTGACAGCGTAGCGATGACGCCCGACCACGCTGTCGCCGGCGAGTTCTTCGACTGTGTAGATGCCCAGGGCGTCGGTGTCGGCGTAGATGGCCTGACCGGCCTGGATCTGCACTTCCCCGCTGCGAGAACTGATGGTACGTCCATCGGGGCGCGTTACGCGCACCTCGGTGATCGTGGCGTCGAGCTGGCGGCTGAGGGGCTGGCCCGGCGTGAGCTGGGCGGCTTCGGTTCCACTACCGGGGGCGAGGAAGGTCATCAAGTTGGAGAGCAACAGGGGAAAGGCGATTTGCAGCGGCAGGTCGGACTCGTGCAGGTCGAAGGCCAGCACTGCCAGGCGCCGGCCTTCGCGCTCGCCGACTACCAGCAACGGTCCGGCATCACTGTTGACCACCACGCGGCCCCAGTTGCCCGGCACGATCCGCGCCGCCTTGAGCACGCTCACGTCGCTCAGGCTCACGTTGCGCAGCACAGGGTCCTCACCACTGGCCGGGCGTATCTGCGGAAACTCGATGGTTCCGGTTACCGAAAAGTAGCCGGTGGAGCGGAGCGGGTTGATGAACAGCAGATTGCCCGGGGGCAACTCCGCTGGCACGGCGCCGTCAAGAATGGTAACCGGCACTTGAGCGACGGTCTCGGTGAAGGTGCTGGTTGCGGCAGGGACGGTGACCACGTTGAGGCCAGGCAACAGGCTCAGACCAGTCTCCAGGAAGCGATTGCCGTCGGTCACCAGGCGCACCGTGACGGCCTCGGTCGCCGGGCTGACGGCGAAGGCGCGGTCGTCGGCGGGCATGGCGTCGCTGCCCTCGAGCCGGGCTTCTACCACTTCCACCTGAAGGGGGAGGTCAACGATCAGGCTCTGTTCGCGGCCGGCTTCGAGGGTCAGGTTATAGGCGTTAAAGATCGCGCCGTCGAGGTAGAGATCCAGGCGGCGCGTGGCGCTGGCCTGGCCGTAGTTTGTGACCTGCACGAAGAGGGTCTGGCTGGTTGTAGCGGGCTGGAGCGCAATGGCGCTGATGGCCAGGTTTTCAGTGGCCCGCCCGACGGGAAAATAGCTGACGCGGGCGGGTACGCGCAGGTTCGTTGGGAGGGTAACATTGCCATCGGAAATGATCGCCACCTCACTATCCTCTTCGCGAGCGGCGAGGGCGGCGGCGAGGGTGAGGGCCTGCGAGAGGTCGGAGCCGCCGCCATTGGAGAGCTGGATCTGCTCGACGGCGCGCCGTAGCTCGCGCCGGTCGGAGGTGGCGGCGGCGGGGACCTCCATGCGCCCACCGGCGGCGATCACCGTGGCGCGCCCGCCATCGGGCAACTGGTCAATCAACTGGTAGGCGCGTTCCTTCGCGGCGTGCAGGCGGGTGGGCGGCTCATCGGTAGCGCCCATGCTGGCGGAGTGGTCAATAATGATGATCAGGTTGCGCCCGCTGATGCCCTGGGCTGCCAGGTAGGGCCGCGCCAGGGCAAAGACCAGCAGCAGCATGAGCAGCAGTTGGAGCATCAGCAACAGATTGCGGCGCAGTTTTTGCCATGGGGCGTTCGCCTCCACATCGCGCACCATGCGCTGCCAGAGGAACGTCGAGGAGACGGTGCGCTCCTCGCGGCGCAGCTTCAGGAGGTACATCGCCACGATGGCCGGGCCGACGATCGCCGCGGCCAGCAGGGCGAGGGGGGTAATCAGGGACATGGGTCGTTTCCGGCTCGTTTCAACGCAACACCCCACGGCGGCGCATGCGTCCCAGCACAAACTCTTCGACGGGCACGCTGGTGTCAACCGGCACGTAGACGATGCCGCGACCGTTGCAAAAACTCTCGATCTCGCCGCGCCACGCGGCCAGGTGGGCCTGGTAGCGGCGAATCAGGTCCAGATTGGCGCTGATCTCCACCGGGGCGCCGCTCTCCACGTCAACCAGTTTGAGATCGCCTTCAAGATCCGGTTCGAGTTCCTGAGGGGCGAGAATATGCATAACGGTGATCTCGAAGGGACGCGAAGCCAGGGCGCTCAGGGCGTCCTTCCAGCCCGGGTCGAGCAAGTCGGAGCACAGCAGGAGCGGGCCAGTGGTGCGCGCCGACTGGATGTAGCGGTGGCATGCCCGCGCCAGGTCGCCGTTTTTACCGGGTTGCAGGCGCTGCAAGAAAGTGAAGAGCGGCACGGCGCCGCGCTTGCCCCGCACGCCGGGGAGTTGCAGCTCTCCCGGCCCGGCGCCAAAGGCCGTCACGCTGACGCGATCGAGATTGGCGAGGGCAATGTAGCCATAAGCCGCGGCGAGCTGTCGCGCGTAGTGCAGCTTGTTCGGCGTGCCCCAGTCCATCGAGGCGCTGGTATCCACCAGCAGGTGGACGTTGAGTTCCTCTTCGGCGACGAACAGCTTCAGGTAGAAGCGTTCGGCGCGGGCGTAGAGGTTCCAGTCAATCTGGCGGATATCATCGCCCCGGGCGTAGGGGCGAAAATCGGCAAACTCCACCGAGGAGCCGCGTCGCGGGCTGCGCCGCTCGCCCTGAATGTCGCCGGCCATGGGCCGACGCATGACCAGCGCCAGGCGGTCAAGCTGCCGCAGGAAGGCCGACTCCAGCAGTGGTTCACTCGTGCGTTCGGTCACTCCACGCCTGCCTTTGTGCTTGCGCGATCAGAGCTTCTTCCGGGAGGGCGTAGGCGCAGCGCCGCCGCGCCGCTACGCCCAAACCCTCCTGCGGGCGGGTTGTTTCCTGGGAGAGCTGCGCCCTCCCAAACTCTCCCCGCGGGCGGGCTATTTTCACACCAGAATGAAAATATTTGTTCCTGGGAGGGCGCAGCCCTCCCAAACCCTCCCGGTGGGGAGGGCTTGCCGCTCCCACAGGCAGGGGGATGGGGAAACCCGGTTTCCCCGTATTTTCACCTCAGGAAGGTCCGCTTCACTCTTCCTTTACCGCCTCGAGCACGCCTTTCACCACCTCATCGGGCGAAATGCCCTCGGCCTGGGCCTCGAAGTTCAGCACCACGCGATGGCGCAGCGCGGGCAGGGCGGCGGCTTTCAGGTCGGCGAAGGCCACGTTGTAGCGCCCATCGAGCAGGGCGAGGATCTTGCCGGCCAGGATCAGCGCCTGCATGCCGCGGGGCGAGGCGCCGTAGCGCACGTACTGCCTGGTAATGGCGGGAGCCTCGCGGGCTTCGGGGTGTGTGGCGCTGATCAGGCGCGCGGCGTAAGCCAGCACGTGGCTGGCGATCGGCACGGTGCGCGCCAGATCCTGCATGGCCAGGATCAGCGGCCCGTTGGCGACGTGGCGAGTCACGGGCTTGTAGGCCCCGGTGGTGCGCTGGGCGATCTCGACCAGTTCGGCAGCGGTGGGAAAGACGACGTTGATCTTGAAGAAGAAACGGTCGAGCTGGGCCTCGGGCAGCGGGTAGGTGCCCTCCATTTCCAGCGGGTTCTGGGTGGCGAGCACGAAGAAGGGCTGCTCGAGTTTGTGGATGGTCTTGGCAACCGAGACGGTGCGCTCCTGCATGGCTTCGAGCAGCGCCGACTGGGTCTTGGGCGTGGCGCGGTTGATCTCGTCAGCCAGGACCATATTGGCGAAGATCGGGCCAGGCTCGAAGCGAAAGCTCTTGCGTCCGTGTTCGTCTTCGCTGATCAGGGTGGTGCCGATGATGTCGGCGGGCATCAGGTCGGGCGTGAACTGAATGCGCGAGAAGCTGCAATCAATCACATCGGCCAGGGTCCGCACCAGGGTAGTCTTGGCGAGGCCGGGCACGCCTTCGAGCAGGGCATTGCCGCCGGCGAGCAGGGTTACGACCACCTGGCGGATCAGGTCACGCTGGCCGACGATTACGTTGGCCACTTCGGCCTCGATCATCTGCGCCCGCTGGCGAAACTCGTCAGGGCTGATACCCGGCGTTGCTGGCTCGGGCTGGGTGGATGTGGGTATGGTCATGGGTGGTCCTGTATGCTGGTATGAATATTATTGGGGAAACCGAGTGTCTCTCTGTGGAGGTGTGGAGGTGTAACACGTGAAACATATTCCCGGGTTTATCTCCACGCCTCCACAGCTCCCGCTGGGGGGAGGAGGCGGGTACCCTTCCCCGGCGGGGAGGGTGTAAGCGAGTGCAGCCCTCCCACGAACCTCCGCCGCTTATCACGTTGATCGCGCGCCTGGCACAAGCTCCTTACGGCTCCAACCGGCTGAAATAATCGCGCACATAGTCCTTCAGGTGCGGCGGGATGTAGCCCCGGTCGAGGGCTTCGCTGGCGGCCTGGGCATACTCAGGGTAGACCTGCTGGTACGGCACCATCGAGGGGTTGTTCGCGCCGCCCTGCGCTGCCTGACCTTCCTGGATCTGGCTGGAGCCGCCCGGACCCTGTTGTCCCTGGACGAATTCGGGTGTGCCCTGCTGGCCCGAGGGGCGATAGGGCTGGTAGATCAGGTCACTGCTGCCGGTGCCGCTGCCCTGCTGGCCGGCGGGCCGGTTCGGGTCTACATTGCCGCTGTTATTGCTCTGCCCCTGACCGAGGTTGGGAGCGTTTGTACCGCCGCCGCTACTCTGCTGGCCCTGGCCCTGCTGGTTTTGACCCTGCTGGCCCTGGCCCTGGCCCTGCTGGCCCTGCCCCTGGCCCTGCTGGCCCTGGCCCTGCTGCTGGCCCTGGCCCTGCTGCTGACCCTGGCCCTGCTGCTGACCCTGGCCCTGCTGCCCGGCGCGGGCGATCTGGTCGCGGGCATTCTGCAACTCGGCGAGCGACTGCTGCGTACTCTGCTGGCCAGCAAGGTTACTCTGGGCCTCGCGCACCTGCTGGGCAGCCTGTTCGAGCTGCTCGGCAGTCTCCCCGGTATTGCCCTGTCGGAGGGCGCTGGCGGCGTTTTGCAGGCTCTGCGCGGTGCGTGGTTCACTGGCGGCCATCTGCGCGGCCTGCTGGGCCAGTTGCTCGGCGAGTTGCTGACGTTCGGCCTCGGAGAGCTGGTCGAGTTGGCGGGCCAGTTGCTCCAGTTGATTGGCTGCCTGCTGGACGTCGGGGCGCTGGCCCGACGGTCGCCTGGAGAGGGACTCCAGGTTGCGGGCCATCTGCTCGAGCGCGGCGCGCCGGGCATCGCTATTCGGGTCAAGCTCCTGGCGCAGGCGCGCCTCGGCTGCCGAGAGGTCGGCGAGGGCCTCCTGTCGCTCGCCGGGGTTGCGGCGCAGTTGCTCCTGGAGGGCCTGAATCTCCTTGAGCAGGCGCTCGCGATCCTCGGCGTTCAATTGCTGATCTTGATCGATCTGGCGTTCGAGTTCCGCCAACTGATCGGCGGCTGCCGTCACCGCCTCGCGCACGGCGCGCTGTTCCGCGAGCACCCGGTCCTGCGGGTTGGGGATGGCGAACAGCAGGGCGGTGATGAGCAACGGCGCGACAGCCCACTTCAAGCGCTGGCGATCGACGTGCAGCGGCAGCATACCGGCTTTGAGCCGGGCGGCAACGGCGCCCGCGTCGGCCTGCTGGCGCTCACTGAGCGGGTCGAGCGCCTCGCGGTCGTGCAGCTCCAGGGCGGTGGAGAGTCGTTCACGCAGGTCGAGTTGCAGATCCACGCGCCGGGCGACACGGATGGGCGACAGGGGACGGAAGAAGGCATAGCCGAGCACTGTCAGCAGCCAGAGCAGGAGGGGCGCCGCGGCCCAGAGCCACAAACCGGCTATCGGTGTCAACCGCCCGGCAAGTGCCACCAGGGTTGTCGCGGCGGCGGCGATCCACAGCGTGCGGCTGGCGAACAGCAACGTATCGCTCACGCGCAGCCGCCGGCCAAGGGGCCGCAACTGGCGCCGCACCAGATCGTAGGATGAAAGGCTCTGGGCCATGGCTCATACCAGTGACAAGTGATGCGTGACGAGCCGCGCGCCCCGCCGCATACCGCGGAGTGGGACCGGATCGATGCGCACCGCCTCGTCCGAGTTTCAGCAGCACCTGCGGTTCACGCTCGGGCGACGCCCTGAGGTGAAAATAGGGGAAGCCGGGTTTCCCCGTGCCCCTGCCTATGGGTATGCCAGGCAACCCGTACCGCGGTTGGGATATAGGGAAACCCGGCTTCCCCATACCCCTGCCCGGGGGAGGGTTTGGGAGGGCGCAGCCCTCCCAGGAACCGCGTGCCCCGCGCAGGGGGCCTCTCGAAACATCCTGCCAGGGGGCTGTATGAGAGGACGCAGCACGGCCGGCTGAGCGACCCGCCGGTTGGCGCTGGTTCTCATACCAATTTCACTTGAATACTCCGCGAGCGGGGTTCCGTCAAAGCGCATCAGAACGCCCTGCGCGATAATCTGCAATCCAAAATCTAAAATCTAAAATGGTATCACCCCTCCCTGCGCCAGACGTGCTTCTCGACGATCTGGCGGGTCAAACCGCCGTGTTCCCAGACTTCCACGACCCGCTGGCTGACGATGGTTACCACGTGGCCCACCGGGGTGGTCGGGGCGGTAACATCTGCCTGGGGCGCGGGTTTCTGGATGGCGGTAAGGGTGTTGCCAGCGATGGCGCCGAGATCGCCGCGTTCGGCGCGGCGCCGGAGCCAGGCGATCCCGGCCTCGGCGGCAACGGCGGCGAGACCGAGGGCGACGGCTTTCGTCACCTGCTTCACCTGGGCCAGCGGAATGGTCTGGCCAGCAATCACAATCGCGCCCTCATCGCGGCGGACAAGATCGTTCCGATCCAGCGCGGCGCCACAGGCGCCACAGAAGCGGTTGTCGATCGGGTTGCCGTGCTGGCATGCGGGGCAAATACGCTCCACCATAACTGGCTCCTGACCTCGGGTGAACGACGCTGATGTACACTGCTGGCAGTATAGCATTGTGCAATGCCGCGGCGCAAATGGATTGGGTGGATCGCACGTGTTCACATCTGGGGTAATACCATTTTTGGATTTTAGATTTTGGATTGTGGATTGCCACGCTGGGCAGCACAACGCCTGAAATCGCTTCAGGCAATGCGGCATCATCAACGGTAATTGGTATAAGGCGTCACCCCGGGTGCGCGAGCGTCCCGCCCACAATGGCCTGGATGCGGGCAAGATGCCCGCGCACCCGGGAGACGTGTGAGCACCTACGGGTAGATCGCACGTGGCACGAGGAAGCGCAGGGTCACGGCTGAGGGCCTGGCCCTGTGTGGCTCTCGGTTCAGGCGCGGTAAAACTGTCTGGCGGACCGGCTCAATGTCAGGGGCGTTCGGGCACGAAGCGCGCCAGAATCACTCCCACTTCGTAGAGCAGGTACATGGGGATTGCCAGCAGGGCCAGGTTGATCGGGTCGCCGGTGGGCGTGATCAGCGCGGCGATGATCACCACGGCGACGATGGCGAAGCGCCGGTACGTTCGCAGTTGGGCTGCGGTAACCACGCCCAGGAAGGCCAGCACGTAGATGATCACCGGCAGTTCGAAGACGATACCGTTGATCAGGAGCAACACAGTGATCGTGCTGAGGAAGTTCGCCAGTGAAGGCTGGGTCTGGATCAGTTCAGAGGAGGAAAAGCCGATCAGAAAGCGAATGGCGGTGGGTACGGTGATAAACCAGCCAAAGGCTAGCCCGGCGAGGAAGAAGAACATCACGAAGGGCAGGGCGGTGAAGAGGATCCGCCGCTCTTTATCGGTCAAACCGGGGACGATGAAGGCCAGCAACTGGTAGACGATCACCGGCATGCCGATGACCACGCCCACGGTGAGGGCCACGGTCATGTAACTGGTGAAGGCCTCGGCGGTGCCCACGGCCTGCACCGGCGCGTAGCGTTCGTTGATCGGGGCGAAGGTGGCGATTAAGATGTCAACCAGGCGAACCGGCCCTTCGGGGAGCACCATAATCACGCCGACAACCACGCCGACGATCACGCCGATCGCGGCCCGCACCAGCCGCATGCGCAACTCGACCAGGTGCTCGATCAGGGTCATACTCCGACCCTCGTCGGGCCCTGGCGCATTGGGGGGCGTATGGCGAAGCTCCCGGGTCGTCACTGCGACAACGTCTCCTGCGAATGTTCCCGATGCGGCGTCCAGTCCACGCTGATGATACCACGTTCGCGCAATTCGCCAACCAGCGCCTGGAGTTCGTGGCTGAGGGCCTGGATCTGCCGTAGCAGTTGCTCCCGTTCGTTGTCGGGGAGGGGTGCAGGCGGCGGCGCGTCGGGTTGGGGCGCGGCCGGGGCGCCATTGGGGTTTGGCGCGTCGTCGTATTCGGGCAGATCGTGCAGACGGGCGCGGCGCTCGGCGAGGTAGCGGGCTCGCTCGTCTACCGGTTGGAGCACACCGGTTGGCTCGGTTCCGGGGATACGGTTGGGGCGAGCCGTGGCCGGCACCGCCTGGGCAGCGGGTTGGGGCGTGAGAGTCGGCGAGGTTGGCAGTTCGGCGAGCTGCTCGCCCGCGGCTGCCGGCGTTGCAGCGGGGCTGGCGCTGTTCGGCACGGGGGGAGTGGCGGTCTCGGCGACGGCGCCTTGTTCCGGCGCTGGCAGGGCAGGGTTGGGGGCGCCGCTATCCACTGCCGGGTCGGCAGCGAGCGTCTGGGCAGAGTTTGCCGGGGTCTCCGGGGCGACCTGCCGGGGGCGAGCGTCGGTGTTGAGTTGCAGGTTGAGCATGGGCTGGATCTCGCTGCGGAGGGCCTCGACGTCGCGCGACACATCAAGCTGGTTGCGAGTGCGGATCAACTCGTCGCGGAGGCTGGCAATCTCGCGTTCGAACTCGCTGCGCACGTCGTTGATCAGGCGCAACTCGGGCGACTGTTGCTGCCAGGCGAGGAAGCGCGCCACCTGCTTGCCGATGAAGCGCCCGACTTCGGGAAGCCGTTCCGGCCCGAAGACGATCAGCGCCAGGGCGGCAATCAGCAGGAACTCGAAAATGTGGATGTTGAAAATCTCCATGGGCTGCTTTCCCGGAGTTGAGCAATGCGCCCTCTCATCTTACCATGTTCCGACGCGTTGCGGGTAGCCCTGCGGGCCCCCGGCAGGGCGATTGCAACGTGGTTTCCTGCGGCGTGCAGACGGATGTGAGGGGGAAGATGCGCCAGCGAATGAGAAACGAATAAACGAATGGGTAGCGCGAAGAAGTCCCGGGGCGCCCGGGGAGCGAGGGCGCCTCGCCCGCGCAGGCGTCCGATAGCGAGGGGCTCCGCTTCCAAAGCTTTTTCGCGCTACCAAATATTTTTGCTGGTCCTCATCCCCCTGCCCCCCTTCGGCTCCGCTCAGGGCAAGCCTCTCCCCTGGCAGGCTATAGATTACCCACATGTCGCACTGCGTCATGCAATCGAATGTTGCGGAATACGTCCCAATGCGGTAACAGGCCCTGGCCATCGGGAAGCCCCTCACCTCGGGGACAACACAGCGTCTGCGTTGTATCGCATTAGGAAGCCATAGGCAACATTGTGGGCAATGCATAAGCTGGACGGGAGAGAGGGGGAGGACCTCCCCCCTGCCTCCCGCTCTAGCCGAGCTGGAGCGGGGGAATCAGGCTGCTCCCGCCCCCCTCTCCACCTACGGTGGAGAGGGGGGATGGGGGGGTGAGGACCTGCCCACCCCTGAGCGCCAGCAATCCTATGGACCCATGGAGCGGTTGAGGGCAACTCAGGCGGCGGCGTACCAAGCCCTGCCGGGCGGGGCGCTGTGGTTGCGCGGCCAGACCTAGCCCTATGGCTAGGGACGGCTTATCCCCAGGAAGAGCCCTGGCCGCGCGGCTACCTGGTATCCTTTTCATTGTAGATGGTCCGATGCCCCTGGCCTGCCATTTTGTCGGCAACGTTGCCTGCCGTTGTGGCTGCGGAAGAGAGTTGTCAGGGAGGCTAGCCTTACCGGGTCCTCCTGTTCAATTGAGGCAAGGAATCACCGTGACCGTTTTGTATGCGCCTTCGGTCTGTGAATACCCCTCCTCCCTGATCGAAGTGGACGAGAGCGATCCTCTGAACACCCCTGCAGGGGGAGTACATTCGATCCCGGAGGTTCACGCTTCGGAGATGAACCCGCCTGTGCCCGAAGCGGTGTTGCTGCCGGAGTTCGACGAGCTGGTTCAGCGCTACCAGCGCCAGGTGCTGGTCACCGCCTACCGTATTCTGGGCAACTGGCAGGATGCCGAGGATCTGGCGCAGGAGGCTCTGCTCAAAGCCTACCTGCGGCTGGGCGATCTGGTGAACCCGGCCTCGCTGGGCGCCTGGTTGCGCCGGCTGACGGTGAACGCCTGTCTGGATGCCCTGGCGCGGCAGCAGCGCCGGCCCGCCACTGTATCGCTGACCCCCTCCGATGATCGCGAGGCCCTGGCGCCTGAGCACCTGCTGGCGGCGGCTTCGGCTGAGGAGGCGGCGGTGCGCGCCGAGGAGTGGCGGGATCTGCGGACCACGCTGTTGCGCCTGGATCCGGGGGCGCGTGAGGCGCTGGTGTTGCGCGAGATCTACGGTTACTCCTATGCCGAGATTGCCGGGATGCTCGACCTGGGTCTGAGTGCGGTGAAGATGCGCGTACACCGGGCCCGCCACGCCGTGCAGCGCGCGATGACAGAGTAATACCATTTTGGATTTTAGATTTTGGATTGTGGATTGCCACGCTGGGCAGCAAAACGCCTGAAATCGCTTCAGGCAATGCGGCATCATCAACGGTAATTGGTATAGCACTCCCCGGCGGCTGGGGGATGGGGAAACCCGGTTTCCCCATATGTTTACGTCAGGCCCCATGCGCGGGGCGCACAACGCCGCGATGAAAATATTATTGTTCCTGGGAGGGCTGCGCCCTCCCAAACCCTCCCGCGGGCGGGTTGTTTCCTGGGAGGGGGTAGGGGCGCGGCGCCGCCGCGCCCCTACCCCCAAACCCTCCCGCGGGCGGGCTATGTTCACCTCAGCACGGGGTGCTCATCCTTCGACGGGGAAGCGGGCCGGCACGCGCAGCGCGGCGCGCAGCCGGCGGTGGTACTCGGCCCGTGAGATCTCAATGGCCCCGAACTGTCGCATGTGATCCCCGACGATGTACTGCGAGTCGAGCAGCACAAAGCCCCCGCGCCGCAGGCGCTCCACCAGATGCACCAGCGCGACCTTGCTGGCATCGCGCTCGCGATGGAACATGCTCTCGCCTGCGAAGAGGCCGCCCAGCGCCACCCCGTAGAGTCCGCCAACCAGTTGCTCCTCGCGCCAGCATTCGACGCTATGGGCGTAGCCGAGCCGGTGCAGGGCCACGTAGGCGGTGATCATCTCCTCTGAGATCCAGGTTGTCTCGCGGCCCCGCCCGGGGGCGGCACAGGCGCGCATTACCGCCTCGAAGGCCGTGTCGCAGCGCACTGTGAAGCGCCCGCTGCGAACGGTGCGCAACAGACGTCGGGGGGCATGAAAGCCGTCGAGGGGGATGATCGCGCGGATGGTCGGCTCGTACCAGCCGATGCTGCCGTCGTCCTCGGCCATGGGGAAGATGCCCTGGGCGTAGGCTGCGATCAGGAGTTCCGGGGTAAGCATAGTTGCACACCCTCCCCTGATAGGCGATGGGAGGGCAGGATTTTCCCGGGCCTGAGGCGAACGGAGGGGAAGCCAGGTTTTTCTGCGCCCCTGATGGCCGGGAGGATGGGGCAGGGCTTGTCTCCCCTATTCTTTCATTGTACCACCTCAGCCGCCCATACGGCTGCGCCTACAACGACGCGATGACCATGGGTTGTTCCTGGGAGGGCATAGCGGCGCCGCGCCGCTACGCCCAGACCCTCCCACCGGGAGGAGAATGGGGAAACCCGGCTTCCCCACAGATTCACGTCAGGCGCCCACCTGCCTGATGCCGCGAGTGATAATCTGCCCGGCCCAGGCCAGCAGGGCCAGGGTGCTGAACAGACCGGCCAGTACGATCCACGGTTGCCCGTTGAGTAACAGCGCGATCCACAGCGGCGCGCCGAGCAGGCCATGGATCAGTAGGCTCAGCAGCAGCGGCGCCGGGAGAATCAGCAGAAGCATGCTCTGCCAGGTGCTGCGGTGGGTCAGCAGCACCACGTAGAGCAGGCCGTAGGCAATCAGCGCTGACATAAGCGCCGCCAGCAGCGGCGCCGAGAGGCCGAGGGGCAGGCGGGTGGTGCTGTAGGCCCAGATATGGGCGCGCAACCCGAAGCTCTCGATCAGCAGGTAGTAGAGCAAGAGCGTCAGATAGGTTATCACCCCGGTGAGCACCGTCGGAAACCACCAGCGGGTTACGTAGAGATAGTACACCACCAGCGCCGGCAGGGGGTAGTACCACCCCGCACCGATCAGGACCGGCAGGGGCACCGACTGGCCCAGCAGGGTTTGCACGAGGGTGAGATTGAGGTCGTAGTTAATGCCGTACAGTACGCGCCACAGCGGCGAGGCCAGGCTGCTGATGTGGCCCGCCACCAGGGTGGCGAGGTATACCGGCGTTCCATCGCTCCATGCCAGGTAGGCTGCCAGACCGTAGCAGAGGATCAGCAGCAGCGTCGTGGCCAGTTCCATGCGCTATTCCCACACATACTCGCGAACCTGGCCGTGCTCGAGGGTGAAGAGCTGATCGGTCAGTGCATAGGGTCGTTCGGCCGCATCACGCTGGATCTGGTGCGCGATGCTGGCAAAGATGGCTGCGTCGGCGTCGGAGAAGATGATTAGAAAGTCGCGGTTGGGGATGCCGATGACCAGACGGCCGGGCATGTCGCCCTGCCAGCGTTCGAGCAGGGCGGGCAGCAGCAGGCGACTGGCGTCGAAGCCGTCGCGGGTCTGGAAGATCACCAGCCGCTGCGCGCCTGTGCCGCTCAGCGTATAGCTGCCCAGATCCTCGGTTCGACGACGCAGGTTTTCCAGCGCCTGGGCGTGGAGTTCGTGCTCGGTGATCTGCCAGCGTTCCAGGTGGTTCTCGTTGATATAGGCCACACTGGTCGGCTCATCAATAACGTAGGCGATGATCAGGTCGGCCAGGAAGGGGCGATAGACGATCATCGGCAGATTGCGCTCGCGCACCCGGGCCAGCAGGCTGATGGGCTTGAGCATTGGATAGACGCGCTCGCGCAGCTCGGCGAAACTGGTGATGCTGCGCGCGTTGTGATGAACCAGCAGGGCGCGGAGGAGGGTCTCGGCAACCACCGCGAGGTGCTGGGGATGCTCGACGTACATGCGGTAGAAGTTGTCGAGGGCCACGACGATGGTGCTCTCGCCCACCCGGAGGCGCAGGCTGGCGCCTTCGCGGGCCACTACGTCCACCTCCTCCTGGTCTTGCAGGTAGGTGGCCATGGTTTCGGCGAAGGCCTCGGGTTCGAGCAGCGGCGTGTCGCTCATAGGTCCATTCCATCCAGGCCGCTGTTCCAGCGCGCGCGCAGTGCGCCGGCGTCGAGCGCGAGCACAGAGGCGCCGGCGGCGCGGATCAGCAGGGTTGGCTCCAGGGTTACCGTGCCCAGGCGAACGAGCGTCACGCCGTCCAGCGCCGCTTCGAAGGCGTCGGCATCTTCCGGGCGTACTTCCACCAGGAAACGGCTGGGAGTCTCGCTAAACAGGGCCGTCAGGATGTCGGCAGCCACATCGTCCAGGCGCAGATCCAGCCCCAGTTGCCCGGCGATCACCATCTCGGCGGCAGCGACGGCCAACCCGCCCTCACTGAGGTCGTGGCAGGCGCGCACCAGGCCGGCCGTGATCGCCCGGTGCAGGGCAGCAAAGGTCCGCGGGGCGGCGGCAAGGTCCACCCGGGGCAGGCCGGCGCCGGCAGGCAGGTCGGCGCCGGCAATGGCGGCGAAGTGGCTGCCGAGCAGCTCCGGGCGTGTCGCGCCAACCAGGTAGAGCAGATCCCCCGGCGCTTTCAGGTCCATGGTCACGCAGCGCGTCACGTCGGGCACGTGGGCCAGGGCCGAGATGAGCAGGGTGGGAGGAATAGCAACACGATTGCCTTCGGCGTCGCGATACTCGTTATTCAGGCTATCTTTGCCCGAGATGAAGGGCGTACCGAAGGCCACAGCGGCATCGTAGCACCCCGCAGCGGCGCGCACCAGACCGGCCATGCGGTCGGGCAGGCGCGGGTCGCCCCAGCAGAAGTTGTCGAGGATGGCGGTGCGTTGGGGATCGCCGCCCACAGCCACAACGTTGCGCAGGGCTTCGTCCACTGCGGCAAGGGCCATCCAGTAGGGGTCCACGCGTCCGTAGCGGGGGTTGATGCCGCAGCCCAGGGCCAGACCTGCGGGGCGGTGCGGCAGGGGCTGCAACACAGCGGCATCGCCGGGACCATCGAGGGCCACGCCCACGAAGGGCTTGATCACCGTGGCTCCGCGCACTTCGTGGTCGTAGGTGCGCACGATGCGCTCCTTCGAGGCGATGTTGGGATGGGCGAGCAGGCGCAGCAGCGCCTCGGCAGGCGGAGGCGTTGCGTCCGGCGTTGACGTGGGCGCCTGAGGCTCAGGTTGCCAGAGCGCCTCGAGCACACGCTGGGGGCGCCCGTGGTGCAGGAACTCCATACTCAGATTGACGACCGGCGCGCCCGCATTTGTCACTCGCAGATGGCCATCGTCGGTAAACTCCCCGATGACGCTGGCCTCAACATCTTCGCTCGAGCAGAGCGCGAGAAACGCCTCCAGATTGGCCGGGGGCACGGCGAGCACCATGCGCTCCTGCGCTTCGGAGAGCCAGACCTCCCAGGGTTGCAGACCGGCATACTTACGGGGCACACGGGTGAGTTCCACGCTGGCGCCGCACGCGGCGCCCATCTCACCCACGGCGGAGGAGAGGCCCCCCGCGCCGCAGTCGGTGATCGCCGAGTAGAGGCGCGCGTCGCGGGCCTGGAGCAGCACATCGAGCAGCTTTTTCTCGGTGATCGGGTCGCCGATCTGCACGGCGCTGCCAACCGTCACCGCGGTCTGGTGGGTGAGTTCGATGCTGCTGAAGGTGGCCCCGTGAATGCCGTCGCGCCCGGTGCGCCCGCCGAGGAGCACGATTGCGTCGCCGGGGCTGACGTTGCGCGGATGCAAGCCGCGGGGGGCGATGCCGACGGTGCCGCAGTACACCAGAGGATTGGCAGTGTAGCCGGGATCGAAAAGCACAGCGCCGTTGACAGTGGGGATGCCGAGCTTGTTGCCGTAATCGCGCACACCGGCCACAACGCCGCTGGCGACCCGGGCGGGGTGCAGCACACCGGGCAGCAACTCCGCAACCGGGGTGTCGGGTATCCCGAAGCACAGCACATCGGTGTTGGCGATTGGCTCAGCGCTGACGCCCAGGACATCGCGGATCACACCGCCGACGCCGGTATTGGCCCCGCCGAATGGCTCCAGGGCGCTGGGATGGTTGTGGGTTTCGACCTTGAACGAAACCTCATGCTCCTGGTCAAAGGCGATGATCCCCGCATTATCCACAAACGCCGACAGCACCCACTCATCGGCCGGCGGCGCCGGATCGGTCGAGGCGTTGCCATGGCGGCGGGCCAGCACCTCGTGCGTTGCGGACATCAGGAAGGTGCGGATCAGGCTATCAATCTCAACCTGGCCGCGGGCCAGGCGGTGCAGCATCGGGTAGAGGGTCGCGTCGGGCAGATCTGCGTCAGGCTCGGCGAGGCTCCGGTAGAGCACGCGGGCCTTAAAGCTCTTGTGCGAGCAATGTTCGCTCCAGGTCTGAGCGAGAGTTTCGAGTTCGCCATCGGTGGGGTCACGCCCCAGGGCGGCGAAGTAAGCCTGAATGGCGCGCATCTCGTCGAGGTCGAGGGCCAGCACGCCCTCGCGGCTGATGCGCAGCAGCGCGGCATCGTCGGCCTCGCGCAGGGGCGCCGTGGCGACAATCGGGCGGCCCTCTTCGGGTGTGGTTGCCAGCAGGGTGTAGAATGCCAGCCGTTCATCGAGGCGCGTGCCAGGCGCATAGGTAAATGTCGTCTGCACCAGGTCAATCGCCAGCTCGGCTGCGCGGGCGGCGGGGTCGGACCGGGGTGGCAGCAGGTGGCGGCGCAGCGCCCGCGCCAGGGTCAGGCTGGGCACCTCGAGGCGTCGGGCGCCCTCGAGCACCATCTCGCCCTCGTTATCGGTTACGCCGGGGCGATAAGCGATCTCCAGCACCCAGGCCGCCTCGGGTGGCGCCTCGGCGGCCAGCGACGCGCGATCCAGGCGCGTCCAGCGGGCCGTCTGGACCACCGGGTCGTGCAGCAATGCCGTCGTCAGGTAGGCCACGGCCCCGTCTTCCAGAGCCGGGCCGGCAAGCAAGTAGAGCAGGTGAACAATCTCACCCCGGGCGTCAGGTTCACGCGGCGCAACCGTAACCAGGAACTGAGGCATCGCGGTTTCCTTCGCTGCATACTGGCGCTCGATTGTAGCTCATCAGCGCGGGGGGCGTCAAGGTTTAAGGGCGGAGTGCGCATTCAGATGTGGGGTAAGGCGTCACCCCGGGAGCGCGGGCGTCCCGCCCGCAAGGGTCTGGATGCGGGCAAGATGCCCGCGCTCCCACAAGAAGTGTGAACACGTGAGGCGCTGGTTGGTCCTCACCCCCTCCCCGGCTTCGCTGGAGAGCCTGCGCTGAGCCTGTCGAGACGGGGAGACCAGGCCGCGCGCGGGGGCGTTCCGATGCGGTACAAGCCACGTTGTCTCGGATGTGCTGTCCGCCCTTAAAGGCCGTCAAAGAGGGCGTAGAGGCGCGGCAGCGCCGCGCCTCTACGCCCAAACCCTCCCGCCAGGTGGGCTATGTCGCCATAATGACCCCCGACAAAGCATCCTTCACGCCACTATGCTATAATGCCACCGGTTCCCGGGCCAGTTTGTGACGGTGAGGAGGCCATGCATGCAGCTCTATCTGGACACGGCGAACCTCGATGAGATTCGCGAGGCGGCTACCTGGGGCGTGTTGAGCGGCGTAACCACCAACCCGACCCTGATCGCCCGTGAGAAGGGCGCCGATTTCAAGGCGACCATTACCGAAATCGCCGAACTGGTGGACGGTCCCATCAGCGCCGAGACGATCTCGCTCGATGCTGCCGGGATGGTGCAGGAGGGTATCGAGTACGCCGCCTGGCATCCGAATGTGATTATCAAAGTGCCCAGCACCACCGAAGGGTTGAAAGCGGTCACACAACTGGCCCGCCGCGGCATCCGCTGCAATGTGACCCTGTGTTTCAACGCGGTGCAGGCGCTCATGGCCGCCCGCGCTGGCGCGTTCATTATCAGCCCCTTCGTGGGTCGGGTGGATGATACGGGCGTGGACGGCATGCAACTCATCCGCGAGATCAGCCAGATCTATCGTCAGGACCCGGAGATCAAGACGAAGATCCTCTCGGCCTCGATCCGCCACCCGCGCCATATCGTCGAGTCGGCCCTCGCTGGCGCCGATATCGCTACCTGCCCGTTCAAGGTGTTGCAGCAGGCTATGCGGCACCCGCTGACCGATCGGGGCATCGAGCAGTTTCTCGCCGACTGGCGTTCGCGGACCTGAGATGTGGTTCGAGCCTGCAACAGCGGGAGGGCCTGGGAGGGCGCAGCCCTCCCAAAAATAATCTGTATCCCTTCACCCGGCGCAAGGTGAGCGCGCCTTCTCAGCTTTCCCCGCCGGGGACGGCGGTTCGGCGCCTCTACCCACCGGGGGTGTTGGAGTTTAAGGGCGGACAGACCGTATGGGCGCCGACAGGCGTGATGGTGTGACGATGTGCTGACTGGTCCTCACCCCCGACCTCGCTCCAGCGAAGCTGGAGAGCCTGCGCTGAGCCTGTCGAAGCGGGGAGACCAGAGCCGCGCGCGGGGGCGTTCCAATGCGGGACAGGCCACGTTGCCGCGGATGGTCTGTCCGCCCTTACAAGAGGGTTGGAAGGGGGTTGCTGGCGCGGGCGGGGACGGGGCGACAGGTGGCCCCGGTGTAATACCAATTACTGTTGATGCTGCCGCATTGCTTGAAGCGGTTTCAGGCGTTGTGCTGCCCAGCGTGGCAATCCACAATCCACAATCCAAAATCAAAAATGGTATAAGCCAGGCAGACTACAGAGCGAAGCCATGGAAAGTAGACGACCATTGATGCTCGGTCTGGTAGGCGACAGCGCCTCGGGTAAGACGACGCTGGTGCGAGGGGTGGTACGCATCCTGGGCCACGACGGCGTAACCCCGGTCTGCCTCGACGACTACCAGCGCTACTCGCGCGATGAGCGCAACGCGCGCCGCCTGACCGGCGCCGATCCGCGGGCAAACGACCTGGAGTTGCTGGTGGAGCATCTGCGGGTGCTGCGGGCCGGCGGGCAGATCACCAAACCCGTCTACGATCACCGCATCGGCGTGCTGCGCGATCCCGAACTGGTTGTTGCCACCGGTCTGGTGATCGCCTACGGGATGTTGACGCTGACGCCGCCGAACATTACCGAGCTGTTTGATCTGACGATCTACCTCGATCCGGAGGAGTCCTTGCGGCGCGCCTGGCGCCTGGAGCGCGATGTGCGCGAGCGCGGGTACAGTCCGGCCGAGGTGGTGGCCCTCGAGCCGGCCCGCGAGCGCGATGCGGCCCGCTTCATCCACCCTCAGCGCCCCCTGGCCACTACGGTGCTGCGTGTGCGCCCTGCGGCAAGCGGTCGGGCAGACGCGCTCGATACGGAGCTGATCATCCGCCACGGGGTGGATCTGCACCCGCTCGACCCCATTTGCGCCGATCTGGCGGGGGCCACTTATCCGGGCCTGCGGATCGAGCGCGACATTCTTGATGAAGATGGGCGCGAGGGCGACCGGATCACGATCGAGTCGACGCTCACTCCTGCCACGGCCGCAGAGGTGGCCGATCTGGTCTGGAGTCACCTGCCCGGTACGACACGTGTGCCGCTGGAGCAGATCGGTCAGACCCGCGCTGGCTCAACTGCCCATCACGATCCTGGCCTGGCCCTTGTGCAGCTCTTTATCGTCGGCGGGCTCGTGCGTACCCGGGGGCTGTAGGCCGCGTCTGGAGCCGGGGAGGCCCGGAGGGTTCCGCGGCTGCGCCGGCGAACGCGAACGCAAAACCTGGAGGAGCGCAGGGGACCGCGAGACCCCCGCGGCAGGGAGGGTGTGGGAGGGCGCAGCCCTCCCACATCTTTGTTCTTTAAGGGCGGACAGACCGTATGGACGCCGACGGGCGTGAAGGTATGCCCGTCTACAGACCTGCTGCCTGGCGCAGGGCCTCGACCTTATCGGTGCGTTCCCAGGGCAGGTCAATATCGGTGCGCCCGAAGTGACCGCCAGCGGCCGTCTGGCGATAAATGGGCCGGCGCAGATCCAGGTCGCGAATGATCGCTCCGGGGCGCAGGTCGAACACCTCGGTGACAGCCTTGAGGATCACCTCATCGGCCACGCGGCCGGTGCCAAAGGTCTCCACGCTCAAGGAGAGGGGACGGGCCACGCCGATGGCGTAGCTCACCTGCAACTCCACGCGGTCGGCAAGCCCGGCGGCGACGATGTTCTTGGCGACCCAGCGGCAGGCGTAGGCGGCGCTGCGGTCCACCTTGCTCGGGTCCTTGCCGCTGAAAGCGCCACCGCCGTGGCGGGCGACGCCGCCGTATGTGTCCACGACGATCTTGCGCCCGGTCAGCCCGGTGTCGCCCATCGGGCCGCCAACCACGAAGCGACCGGTGGGGTTCACGAAGATTTTCGTCTGGCTATCGAACCACTCCGGCGGCACCTCGGCCTTGATCACGTGCTCGATCACATCAGCGCGGATCTGTTCCTGGGACGCCTCGGGGGCGTGCTGGGTGCTGATCAGGACCGTATCCACCCGCACCGGTTTGCCGTAGCTGTACTCGACGGTGACCTGGCTCTTGGCGTCGGGACGCAGGTAGGGCAGGACGCCGGTGTGACGCACTTTCTCGATGCGGCGGATCAGCCGGTGCGCCAGGGCGATCGAGGCCGGCATCAACTCGGGAGTTTCGTTGCAGGCAAAACCGAACATCATGCCCTGATCGCCCGCGCCGACCGCCTCCACTTCGGCCTCGGTCATCTCGCCGGTTCTGGCTTCCAGGGCCTTATCCACGCCCATCGCGATGTCGGGCGACTGGCCGTGGATGGCGACCAGCACGCCGCAGGTGTCGGCGTCGAAACCGTAGTCGGCGCTGGTGTAGCCGATCTCTTTCACCGTGCGGCGCACAATCTCCTCGATCGGAATGTAGCCCTTCTCGTAGGTGATCTCGCCGAGCACCACAATCAGACCCGTGGTGGTGGCGGTCTCGCAGGCCACGCGGGCGCGTGGATCGTGGCTCAGGAACGCGTCGAGGATGGCGTCGCTGATCTGATCGCACATCTTGTCGGGGTGCCCGCTGCTCACGCTTTCACTGGTGAAGTAGAAGCGGGGCGAGGTCATGAAGGTGTTGGCCATTGTCCTCTTCCTTCGTTGGTTAGACACTTATGCGGCTGCGCCGCACACCACGGGGTTACACGTGCCGGCAGGATCTTGCCCTCCCATACCTCTCCCCTCGGGCAGGGGCGCGGCGCGCCCGTCCCGCTGCCAGAGGGGGTAGTGTATGACACATGTTCGCCGCGTTCACGCCGGAGCGAAGCGGAGGCGCGTATCGAAGGGCGCCGATGGCTCCAATACGCGCCCTTCGATACGGCCTGCGGCCTGCTCAGGGCGCCTGACCGCAGGCCGCGAGAAGACGCTACCGGTGCTCTTGCGCGATTGCAGGGCGACCTGTTCGGGCATGAGCGCAGCCTCGACCGCGCCCGGATGCGCCAGGCCCGATCTGCAATCGCGCTAGGTTCCCTCCTGCCAGCTTCGGAGATACGCCTCCTGTTCGGGGGTCAGCACGTCAATGGTCACGCCCATAGCGCGGAGCTTGAGGGCGGCGATCTCGCGGTCCAGATCCTCAGGCAGAGCGTGGACGCCAACCGAAAGCTTGCCCTGGTTCTTGAGCAGGTACTCGCTGGCGAGGGCCTGGTTGGCGAAGCTCATGTCCATCACGGCGCTGGGGTGGCCCTCGGCGCTGGCCAGGTTGATCAGCCGCCCTTCGCCGAGGAGGTTGATGGTCCGGCCATCGTTCAGCACGTACTGATCAACGAAGGGGCGGGGTTGCCGCTTGTCCACGCTGAGGGCTTCGAGGGCGGGGATGTTGATCTCGACGTTGAAGTGCCCACTGTTGGCGATCACCGCGCCGTTCTTCAGTACAGCGAAGGTATTCGAGTCGATCACGTGCTTGTTGCCGGTCGCGGTGACGATGAAATCGGCCATTGGAGCGGCCTGCTCCATCGGCATAACGCGGAAGCCGTCCATCACCGCTTCGAGCGCCTTGACCGGATCGATCTCGGTGACGATCACATTGGCGCCCAGGCCACGGGCGCGCTCGGCGATGCCGCGGGAGCACCAGCCATAGCCGGCTACGACGAAGGTCTTACCGGCCAGCAAGATGTTGGTCGCGCGGATCAGGCCGTCGAGGGTGCTCTGGCCGGTACCGTAGCGGTTATCGAACAGGTGCTTGGTGTCGCTGTCGTTGACGGCGATCACCGGAAAGGGCAGAACCCCGTCGGCGGCCATGGCTTTAAGCCGGATCACGCCGGTGGTGGTCTCCTCGGTGCTGCCGATCATGGAGCGGATCAGGTCCTTGCGTTCCTGAAGCACGCCGGTCACCAGGTCGGCGCCGTCGTCCATGGTGATCTGCGGGTTATGGTCGAGCGCGGCCTTGATGTGCTGGTAGTACACCTCGTTACTCTCGCCCTTGATCGCGTAGACGGGGATCTCTTCGTAGGCGACGAGGGCGGCGGCTACGTCGTCCTGGGTACTGAGGGGGTTGGAGGCGCACAGCACCACATCGGCGCCGCCGGCTGCCAGAGTGCGCATGAGGTTGCCGGTCTCGCTGGTGACGTGCAGACAGGCGCTCACGCGAATGCCGGCGAGGGGGCGCTCGCGCTCGAAGCGCTCCTTAATCAGCCGCAGCACAGGCATTTCCTGCTCGGCCCAATCCATGCGCTTGCGGCCCTGCTCGGCCAGGTTCAAGTCTTTGATGTCATACGACCTGGTCATTGAATGTCGCTCCTTCAGATGAAACATGCAGTTATCCCGGGAGGGCGCACCTGTTCACATATGCTCCCATCAGGCCACGCTGGCGCTTGTCAGCGCCTCGGCGGGCAGGTCGTGGCCAAAGGCCTGGCGGTAGCGTTCGGCAAACTCGGCCCGGCTGTAGACATGTTCCTGGCAGCCGCGCTGCTCGATGGCGTAGGCGGCGGCCAGGGCTGCGATGCGCCCGGTGACTTCGAGGGGCAGGTCGCGCGCGATGCCAAAGGCCATCCCCGCCAGGTAGGCGTCGCCGGCGCCGGTAGGGTCCTTCACCTCGCTAACGGGAGCGGTGGGGATGCGCGCGGCCAGGCGCCCCTCGGTGTAGATCAGCGACCCCTGCTCGCCGCGGGTGATCACGGTGAGCGGGGTGCGGGCGATCAGATCCTCTTCGCTGATGTCGAGTTTTCGGGCCATCATACCGAACTCGTAGTCGTTCCCCACCAGCACCCGCGCGCCGCGCAGGCCGACTTCGAGGTGCCCGGGCGTCAGCCGGGGCGCCTGCTTCCCCGGGTCGAAAATGTAGGGCACCCCGAGCTGCTGGCACTCAACACTGAAGCGCTCGATGGCCTCGGGGCTGGTCGGCGAGATCAGCACCAGATCATCGCCCAGCAGGCCACGGTCGCTCAACGAGCGGTGATGGTCGTGGCCCATCGCGCCAGCGTAGAAGGCGACGATCTGGTTGTTGGCGCGGTCGGTGTTGATGAAGCACGACGACGTAAACTCGTGTTCGATGACGGTGATCCCGCTTGTGTCAACCCCCTGCTGCTCCAGCCAGCGCCCGTACTCCACGAAGTCGTGGCCAACCGTGCCGACGATCAGCGGGCGCTCGCCGAGCAGGGCCAGATTGTAGGCAATATTTCCGGCCACGCCCCCCCGCATTTTTCGCATCGAGTCGACCAGGAAGCTGACGGAGAGCATATGGGCCTTCTCCATCAGCATATGATCCCGGAAGTAGCCCGGGAAGTCCATAATGTAGTCGAAGGCGAGTGACCCGGTCACAACGATCCGCACAGTTGCCTCTCCTCTACGCTACGGCAAGGCTAGGCCTTGCGCCTGGCTACCATCGGTGGCTCTCCTCCACCGGGAAGACCGGCGCGCCCGGACCCATTGCGCCGGCAGGGCCTACGGACGGGCCGGCGCGGCGACGGGGCGGGGCGCCTCCTGACCGATGCCGAAATGGGCCTGGACCGCGGCGGCGATCTCCGCGCAGAGAGCGGCGGCGCGGGTCGCCTGGCCGGCGGGCAGGTGGCCGAGGGCGCTGCTGGTGCTGATCAGGGAGCGGCTGGCGATGGCGCCTGCGGGAACGTTGCTCGCCGCCGCCAACTGCTCAACGGCGCCGATGAACCGCCGGGTCATGATGTCTCGCCACTGCTCGATCGGCTCGGGCGCCTCGGCGGGCACGACACCCCACCCGAGGGCGCCGCCGCGGTCGAGAAACTGGCCGGTGGCCTGCGCCGCCTGCACCAGATCGGCGCTGTGCGCAGCGGCGTCGAACAGGATCAGATCGATGGGAAGCTCGAGCAGGTCGGCCCAGCGCGCGCCGCCGGCGACGCACAGACCGCGCCAGCCGGGGATTTCGGCCAGGGTGCGCGCCAGCAGATCGGCGCCCTCGTCCCAGGCCAGCGGGCAGAAGGGCGAGTAGAGGGCCTCGAGGAACGGCTCGTCGAGGCACAGCAGTGGCGCCGCCCCGGCCATCGTGATCTGCTCGTGGAGCCAGCGCGCGCGCAGCGCCACGTGCTGGCCCAGAGCCTCGCGCAGGGCCGGATCGTAGGCCAGGGGGCGCTCGTGCTCGTCTACGCCGAGCAGGGCCAGACTGACCGGCCCGGTCAACTCGACCTTGATGATGCGGGGGCGGGCATGTTCGACGGAGCGTACCTGCTCCAGCACAGCGCTCTGGTACTCGCCGGGCGGGGCGCCAGCGGAGCGGTCGCCGCGCAGGTAGGCCAGGGCCAGGCGGTCGAGGCCCGCCTCGGCGCCCTGGCGCTGCACGATGGCGCGATCGGATTCGCCGATCGTCGTCAGGCCGGGAAAACCGGCCAGTGCGAGGGCCAGCGGGCCGACGTGCGCCCCCCGCTGGCCCAGCACGGCGATGGGAGGCCCGGCGCCGGGCGCCGGGGGCTTGACCGGGGGCGCGCCAGCCCGCGGCGCGGGCAGACAGGCGGGAACGAACGCTTGCGCCATAGCTGGTGGATTGGCCGCGAAAACCGCGGGACGTAAGGCATGTTCGGCCACAGGCACCCGGCTACCGCCTCTCCGTGACAACACGGCGCAGACCGTCGCAGAACGGTGGGTAGATGACGCCCCGTTCGGTGATGATCGCGGTGATCAACTCGTGGGGTGTCACATCGAAGGCGGGGTTGGCCGCGCGCACGTTGGCCGGCGCGATCTGCTGGCCGCCACAGTGGGTAACCTCTGCCTCGGGCCGTTCTTCGATGGGGATCTGATCGCCGTGGTTGAGGGTAAGATCGATCGTTGACGATGGCGCGGCCACGAAGAAGGGCAGGCCGTGGGCCCGGGCGAGCACGGCGAGGCTGTAGGTGCCGATCTTATTCGCCGTATCGCCATTGGCCACGATGCGGTCCGCGCCGACGATCACACAATCAACGCGCCCGCAGCGCATCATATAGCCGGCCATATTATCGGTAATCAGGGTCAGAGGAATACCCGCCTGCTGGAGTTCCCACGCCGTGAGCCGGGCGCCCTGGAGGAAGGGTCGCGTCTCGTCCACAAAGACGTGGAGGGAACGGCCCTGGGCGAAGGCGGTGCGGATGGGGGCCAGGGCGGTGCCATAGCCCGCGGTGGCCAGGCCGCCCGCGTTGCAATGGGTGAGCACGTGGCCGCGGGGGGGGATCAGCGGCGCGCCGTGGTCGCCGATGGCGTGGCACATGGCCAGGTCCTCGGCCAGAATGGCGTGGGCCTCCGCAAGCACCGCGGCGCGGATGGCCTCCGGCCCCTCATGGGCGCTGGCCTGCGCCCGGGTGAGCACGCGGCGCGTGGCCCAGGCCAGGTTGACCGCCGTCGGTCGCTGGGCGTCGAGGGTGGCCCTGGCCGTTTCCAGTTCACCGATGAGGTCGTTCGATGACGTGGCCGGGCTGTGGTAGGCCACGAGGGCCATGCCGTAGGCGGCGGTGCATCCGATTGCCGGCGCGCCGCGCACCACCATCGCCTTGATCGCCCAGGCCACCGTGGCGAGGTCGGCGCAGCGTACCGTCTCCTGAGCGTGGGGGAGACGGCGCTGATCGATCAGACAGACCGCTCCCGGCTCCCACCAGACTGTTCGCAGTTCCTGGTCCATGTCGCAAGAAAAGCCTCTCGCGCGGCGAGAGGCTGCATTCAATACCTCTCATCTTCCGGCGAATGCACCTGCCCCGCCGCTGGAATTGGCACCGTTCCGCGCTGCCGGCGACGCTGACGCCACCGTGCCGCTGTGGAGGTTGCCGGGCTTCATCGGGCCAGTCCCTCAGCCCCTCTGGATGAGCGCTATGGTGTTCGATGGGCCGGCCCGGCCGCACCGAACGATGCGCGATTATAACATGCCTGTCTGTCTGTGACAATACCAGGCGCCTGTCGGACGGTGACATTCTTGTCAGGGCCGATGCGCGGGGCGCACAACGCCGCAATGAACATGGGGTATCTTTGGGAGGGCCGCCCCCTCCCTGGCCCTCCCCCGCTGGGGGAGGGAACCGGGCGCCTCCCCGCAGGGAGGGGTTGGGGGAAACCCGGTTTCCCCAATATTCACAGATGCAGCGCGGCGCCGATGGTACAATGAGCGCAGGCGCAACGGCAAGGCGCGGATCTGGCGATGACCCTCCACGGCTTTCTGAATATCAATAAACCGGCCGGTCTGACCTCCCACGACGTTGTGGCGCGCGTCCGGCGCCTGGCCGGCCGGTCTGCTCGCGTCGGGCACGCCGGCACGCTCGACCCGCTGGCGACAGGGGTTCTGCCGGTGGCTCTGGGTCACGCCACGCGCCTGATCGAGTACCTGGCCGAGGCGCGCAAGGGCTATGTGGGCCTGGTGCGCCTGGGTGTGACTACCGCAACCGACGACGCCGAGGGCGCTGTGCTGGCGACCCGCCCGCTGCCGCCTCTCGACGACGCCGCGATCGAGGCGGCCGTTGCGCCGCTGCGCGGAGCAATCCAGCAAATCCCTCCGGCCTATGCGGCCTTGCATTACCAGGGACGCCGGCTCTATGACCTGGCGCGCGCCGGGGCAGCCCCGGACATGCCGCCGCGACCGGTGGTGATCTACCGACTCGACTGGGAGCGCGCCGGTCCCGATACGCTCCGCATCGTGGTGGAGTGCGGCAAGGGCGCCTACATCCGCAGCCTGGCGCGCGACATTGGCGCGGCCCTGGGCTGCGGCGGGCACCTGGCGGCGCTTCAGCGCACCTTTGTTGGCCTGTTTCACCTCGCCACGGCCATCCCCCTCGACACCCTGAGCGCCGACCCGGCAGAGCTTGCCGCGGCGCTGCTCCCCCCTGAAACTGCTGTTGCCGATTGGCCCGTTGCGCAGCTCGACGCCGACCAGGCGCGCCGCGTGGCGAACGGTATGCCCGTGCGCCTCCCGGCGTTGCGCGGCGATCGGGCGCGCGCCCACGGCCCCGACGGCGCGCTGCTGGCCGTCCTGTGTTACACCGGCGACGACTGGCAGCCGGAGAAGGTGTTTCTGCGCTGAGCCATCGTTGCGGTTTAAGGCACGCTTCGGAGTCGATCCTTCCAGCCGCATAGACGGCTGAGGTGAACTTACGGGGAAACCGGGTTTCCCCACCTGCGGTGAGCCTGTCGAACCGCACCCCTGCCGGTGGGGCTTTTGGGGGTAGGTATGTGAGGTGAGTCACGCGCAACCGTATCATGGATGTATCCCTACAGCCGTGATATGGGAGGACGGGCATGACTCACCAGCAGGCATTATCGGAATGGACGACATGC
>OGCI01000452.1_pt1 | contig 47641 bp, 26 predicted proteins | sample 1570021 | NCBI WGS metagenome assembly OGCI01 (sample SAMN06264664, study PRJEB24512) | hot springs metagenome | isolation source: Hot spring water | place: South Africa: Tshipise | collected 2015-06-21
GAAGGTCGGCTCCGTATTCAGCGACGAATGTAAAAAAATTCACCGATTTAACGACCATTTGCAAATCCCCTAAATTATTTTGCAAATTCACCAAACTATTATCTGTTGCCGCTATGTCAACCAAGCTGTCCGTCCATCAGCCGCCGGAAATTCCAGAACGCACCGCGGCTATTGTGTGGCCTTCGATTGCCCAGTTTCGTCTGGGGCGTGCCATCGGCCAAATGGCCCAGTTGCCCTGGGGGATTGGCCCGATTTTTACGCTGGGAAAACTGCTTGTGCTACTCATGATTCCGGTGGCTCTAGTGCTCTACCTCGCAAAGTTTTTGCCAGGGTTGTGCCGACGATATCGAGTAACAACCCGCCGGGTGATTATCGAGGGTGGACTAAGGCATCGAGAGCTGGCGAGCATAGCTTGGGGAGATTTCGACTCCATTAAAGTGCACTACCCTCCGGGTGCTGCTTGGATGAGGGCCGGAGATCTCGTTCTTTATCGCGGCGACCAACCGGTGTTTCGTCTGCCGGCGGTGCCGACGCCCGAGACGTTTCGCCAAATCTGTGTGAAGGTCCGTCGGACCACTTTGTCGTTTGAGGAAACTTTGGAACGGCTTCATCAGGCGGGGACAGCCACTGCTACAAAATCGGGTTAATTAGGCGAATACACCATGGGAATAAACAGGCGAATTTTCCCGCCCCTGAACATCTCGCCCATTTCTAGCTCGTAATCGTAACAGCCGCCCAATCCAAAAACCATTCACCACTTCCCCGGGCATTCTGGCCCCGGCAGCCCCCCGTGCCTCAACTTTATGCCTCAACTTTGCGGCCCTTGATGCGAGCGTTGAGGAAGCGTTCTTTCGCAAGCTCTTGTTCCGACACTTTCTTACGACCCAATGTCGGATCATGGCCGTTAGGGTCGGCCCGCCCCGGATGATCAATGTTCCACGGGTCTTCGTCGTCTGGAAGAGGACTCATAATCCGCCATATTCCGCGGGGCAAATAAATTCCAATTGGGGTGAACCCAGGTGGAAGATAACCGAGCCGGGCCGCTACTGACCATTGCTCTCTCCGTTCAGCGCCCTCGTAGCCTCGGAGAGCTTTCATGCGGCATGCCACGGGGATCAAGACTGCGAAAAAATGGGAATTCTTAAGCAGTCTTTTACCATCGGCAAAAGCGGAAGACTTTCGGCGGATTTAATTCGAGGAAGTTTGTCAAAGGAGGCTTTCCAAAAGCAAACGCATTTTCCGCATCTCAGCGAGGTGATCAACTCCCTCTTGTGGCAGCATGTCCACGCAAAGAGCGCGGTTGTAATTGAAGCGGCCAAGATGGTTGATTAGCCGCCCGTATTCCACGCTCCCCTGACCGACCCGCACTTGAAAGGCATCCTGCCGAGTGTCTCGCAACCGCAAGTGGCGTACAAACGGGTAGATGGGCTCAAGCTTGATCGGGCGGTCTATTCCGAAAATGTAATGACTTGGATCGAAGGTGATTCCCAAACCTCGGACGTGCCCGCAAAGGCCCGCGGCCGTTAAGGGATCGTGACTCATCCGCCCCTGCTCACTCAGCATACACACTTTGACCCCTTGAACACTTGCCAGCCGCACGAGAGTTTGTAAGCGTTCGATCTCCGCATTATACGGGGTGCCCAGTTCCGCTGCGCGCACGGTAAGGGTGACGATCTTTAAGAGATTGGCCAACTCACACGCGGCTTGGAATTGACGGAGAAATACCTCCTCCGGTGCACTGCTATCGAAACTAAGGGCGATAGGCACCAGCCGCATCGTATTCCGACAAGAAAAAACAATTTTGTCGAAGTCCGTCAGCAGGTCATTCGGCTTGAGGTGACCATCCTCATCATGGAGCATTATTTCAAGAAATGAATACTCCAGTTCGGCCAACCGCTCGATGGCAGCATCCCAGCCTAGGTTGCAAAAGCACCGCGTTGTTGCCGCAACAAACACGCGTATCCCCTTTACCCAAAAATCCAATTGTGATTCGAGAATCAACCTTTTTGAAAAACCAACCTTTTTAGTAAGCGCAATCTTTCAAAGGAATGAAATTTGTGATCGCCCTTTTTCGCGCCTAATCGCTGAGTTTTTGTGTACTTGATCGAGAATTTGGCGTTGTCAATCGAGCATGAATCGTCCATCAACATTGAATTGGTCAAGGCACCTTTGAACGAAACCTACCTGCGGTCTCAGCCCGCGTCCCCATGACGGAGCTAACCTCGATTCCTTCGTTTCAAACCCGCGAGCGAATTATTTCAAAGCTTACTTGCCCTTCGACCGGCCCTCACTTCAAAGCCCACAAGGGCTGCTATCTGCTACATTTTGCCAGAAGTTTCCACGATCTGGCTAAGTGCGGACCTTGATTTGCTGCGTCGCTTCGGCGTTTTGCTAAGCGGATGAACTGCCTAACTCCGCGGCTTTGCACTTTCGCGGCTCTCCCTTTTATGGTCGAGGCAGTAGTCGACCATAAACGGCCTGCTTCGGTAATCTAGGTACACTCGTGATCTCGCGGTCACCCTTACCGGGCGAAGGCCCCCGCTTCCGCGAGCCAATTCGGCAGCATCACCGATCCGCCATGAATCCTAACGCAAAAAGCCTAAGAAAAAGCTGAACACTTCCTCCTCGTCACCCGGCTCCGTGGAAACGGGGAATGCAAAGTCCAAGGCAATTGGCGCAGGTCCCATCGCGGGAATAGTAATCCGCAGACCGAACCCTGGGGCCACCCGATACCGTTGTGTCCAGTCATCAATCCTTGGCTGCACCGTGCCGCTGTCACAAAAGATGACAAGCCGTAAGGCATCATCCGCGGTCAGAGGAAACATATACTCCGCGGAAGCCAGGAGCATAAACTCACCCCCAACGCGCAAGCCCGTTGCCGGATCCCGGGGACTTGCCCCGCGGAAGTCGAATCCTCGGAGTGTCGAATAGCCGCCGGCAAAATAGTGTTCGTAGATGGGAGTGTTTGGCCCGGTGTAAAAGACTCTTCCGCTGAGACTGAGGACATGCCGCCCCGAGCCATCGGGATGCTCCCGCAGCAAGAAATATCGCCGCAAATCCATTTCTGCTCGGGGATAATCGAACGAACCGATCACTTGCTCGAAACCGATCTCAAATAAGTGGCCTTCGGTCGGCAGAAAAGCATTGTCGCGGGTATCGTGAGTTAATTGAACGCCGAAGCCCAATAGTGTGTTCGATCCAACGACCTCGGCTAGCTCAGGGACCAATGCAGGGGGAACCGCGGGATCGTAGATTTTGACGTTGGCACCGCGGAAGGCAAAAGTGCCCGATAAATCGTGGGTAAACTGATAGCCGAATGCGACCCGCCCCCCGAGCCGGTCTTCATCCCATTCGCGGTATTTCCGGTTATAGTAAAAGCCGCTTAGGCCCAAGCTAACATTGGTGTTGAGCCAGTAGGGTTCCTGAAAGCTGGCCATGTAGCGCTGCACCTCGGTGCCCGGTACCGCTTCCAGTCGAAATCGCTGCCCTGCCCCGCGAAAGGCGGTCCCGTCGATAATCTCTTGCCAGCTTCGCGGCCAGCGACGCCAATCGAAGTTTTGCTCGTCCACAATAATGGAGCCGATAAATCCGGCATCGGAATTGATACCGGCACTAAGCATGATTCGGCCAGTTCGGGCCTCTTGAACCTCCGGCTGAAGCGGGACGTAAAGGAACGGATCTTGGTCCGGCGGTTCACCCAGCAAGGGGGGCGCCGGCACAGCGGGCCCTGCGGCTCGCGGCGCCGAAGGACCTGCGGGTAAAGTCCCGGTGCCACCACCCGGCACACCCCCCCACGCAGTTCCCCCGTTGTTAGCCGGTGAAGCCGTTCCTGCAGCCGCGGGAGCGCTGACTTGCCCTGGTGGCGTCCAAGGAGTCGCGTAAAAACTGCTGCCCGCTTCAGACGAAGTCCCCTCCAAAGAGCCACCATTTCCCGGGGTTGTTGAGAATGAGCCGGTCCCTGGGCCGGCGGACTGACCGCTACCACCTAAGCGATTACCGGCCGAGTATCCGGCTGGCGGAGCACTTGCAGAAGGAAAACCGGCTCCAAACGAGGAGACCGCTTGCGAGTTCGACGCCGTTGCTGGGGCAGATAAACTCACCGCGGGTGTGGGTTGGTTCACTCGAAGCGCTGGGTCGGCTACAACGGGGGATGTTGCGGAACCAGTATTTCGATCAGTGCTCGCACTCCCTTGAGTTCCGAAAGTGCCGGGGGAAACAGTACGCGTTTGCGGACGTCGTGACCTAAGGGGAGAAAGACTAACCCCTGAATCTGGCGAGTACTGTCCGCGAATTACCTCTTGTGGCACCCTCATTTGAGGCGCGCCGGAGGGAGCCGCTCCCGCCCCTTCCGCCGGTTGATCCACCGGCTCAAGCTCCCCGATTGACGACCGGGATGGATCAGAGCTGCCCAGCGGATCGCTGCCTTGCCGCACCGCAATAGCCGGGTCGAGCAAAGCTGAGGGCGTCTCCGAGAGCTCCGAAGCCGTGGCATTCCTCGAGATATCACAACTTTGATTAGCCGAGAGTTGCCCTTCGACTACGAGGACGACGAACTGCTCCCCAGGATTGACGGCGTTCGAAGAGGAGCAGCCCCCTTCTATATGAGGCTCCCCAAAACCCGCATGCGGGGCATCGACGCAACGAGCGGGATCCCCAGGTATTTGGGACGATAGTGGTAAGCTTTGCGGCTGAGGAACCGATTTACCAAGGCTCGAACCGTTAGGCCAAGGCGGCAAAAAGGCGACGCGAGATTGACTTTCCGGAGATTGTCCGCGGATTTGACCGGCAGCACGCTGTCGCGCGATAGCGGCCTCGACTTCGTCGGCATCCGGGGGCACTAAGACAATCTTGGGACTAATGCCGCGGCCTGGATCGACCTCAAAAATTCCCGACGCTTTCAGGCGTCTTTCGCTGGCCCGAAGCTCACGAATATCTACTATATCTCCGGGGGCAAGGGAGAGTCGGTTGAGCACCGTGGTCCATTGGGTGTGTGTCATATTGCCGACGGGGTCTTTGATCGCTACATCGATGCGCCCCACCCGGCACCGTGCCCCCTCTTGAATCGTGTATACCAAGTCCAATAGGGCCGGCTCCTCCAGAAACCGCGGCTCGGCTCGGATATCCGCGAATACGTACCCGATGCTTCCATATCGTTCTTGAAGGGTGTTGATATCCGCTTGCATCTCCGCCTGGTTGAAATAGCGGCCCGGCCCGGTTTTCAATTCAGGGAGGAGCTGCTCTTCGGCAAAGACCATGTTGCCCACCACCCGCACTTGACGGATCTGATAACGCGGCCCTTCGTCGATGACGAAGGTGATTCGCGCCCAGCTCCGTGATGAATTGTACTCGACAAGTGGTCGCCCAATCCGAGCCCTAAAAAACCCCAAGCTCCTGTAGTAATCCACGAGGCGTTGGCGATCTCGTTCCAGCTCCTCGGGGTCTAGCTCTCCTTTAAAGATCCATAAGAACCCCTGCTTACTCTGAATCTTGGTGCGGAGTTTGGCATCGCTGGCTATGGTATTGCCGATGAAGTCGGTCCAAAGAATTCGTTGCTTTGGCCCTTCGTGAATCAGGAAAATGACACCCGCATCAGTGGGCTGGGAGCCTTCGGCCAAAGTCACCCGGGCTTTTGCAAATCCGCGACTATGATAAAACGACTCCAAGCGGCGTCGGGCCTCTTCCACGGCGAAAAGGTCGAAACCGTCTCCGGGTTTAATGCCCGCTTCCTGCGCGAGCCTGTTTTTCGGGTAGGATTCGTTTCCGACGTACTTCACATACTGGATGGTGGGCCGTTCCACGACTTCGAAAACTACAACTCGCCCATCGCTTCTTTGCTGCCAATACACCCGGACGGTAACGAACCACCCCGTGAGATTTAACCGCCGAACATCCTCCTCGATTGTTCGGGAATCGAAGGGGCGGCCGGGCCGAGTTCGCAGTTGTCCCAGGATCTTATCCTGAGTGATCCGCTCGTTACCCACGATTCGAACTTCGGCAACAAGTTCGTCGCTGTGCTGGATGAAGGGAGCGGGGGCAAAGCTTGGAGGCGACGGGACCGGGACCGTGGGCCAGTCTTGCGCATGGATGGCCGAGAGGAAAACGATTCCCCCCAGAGCCACTATTCCAAACGCGGTGTTCGTCGACCACATACTCGGTGGAGGCACGGGCTTGCTACGTTTAGGTCCTCGCCCTGTCGACCGCTAGTGCCGAGCCCGGTTTACGGTATCGGACGGTTCCCGGACTCCTAAAGGCGAGGAGAAAACTGTTAAAGAAACTGAAATTGGACAAGCTTTAAGAGCTCTTAGTTGCGAATCTAGACGTAGCGTTTTAAGTCGGTGTCGACAGCTTAACGGTTATCAGAGTGTTTAAACAATCTCGGAAATTAACCGTAATTGATCAGGGCAAGTAACACTAATATCGCGGTTAAATCCGGTTCTCACCTGGGAATGCGCAGGAACATTTAGCCGATGAGGGTTTAACATTCCCAATCTCCAAGACGAAATTTCATACTTCAATTTTCCGTGAGGTACTTCTACGCGCATTTCAGGGTCCACTGCGATATATGATAAGAATTCGTTATTGCGTTCATTTACACAAAATGATGATTACTTAGTTGACAAGCTAACGACAGATGAGCCGGCATCAGTTTGTTTGTCAGTATTGCCGTGCGCTCAGCTAATGGCGATCTTTCGTGTTTCACGGAAGGCCGTCTTGGACATCGCGGGGAGCGCCATTTTGTGAAGGGGTTGATAGCGTTTTCCCGCCGCGGTGGCAAGCCGAGTTAACCACAGTACCTACGCCCGTGTGACACTTGCCCGTTGACTGCGGAGATTCCCCAAAGCAAACTACAGGCACACTAAAGTGGCGATAAATGTTTGGGACCGCCGCGAATGGAGATATTTCAGTTAAAGCCCGGCTGGCCACCATTTCATTTTCATTATGTCGAATGTTCATTATGTTGAATGCCGCGTCGATTTTCTGTAGCTCGGGTTTAGAGAGGGATGGCTCATGCAAGATGTTGGACTGAAAGAGCTCCTGGAAAGAATAAAAAGCCGAGATCCAAACGAGCGGACCGCTGCGTGGCAGTCGGCCGGCAAAATCGGGGCATCGGCAATCCTGGCCTTGGCCGAGGTAATCGTCGAGGCCAATACGGCCGTTGATCGTTTGAAAGCCGAGGGGAAAAACGACGAATTGGGCCAACCACTGGAGGTAGCCCGGGCGGCAAGGCGGGCAATTTGGCAAATCGTTCGAACGGTAGGAGCGCCCGGCAAACCCACGGAAGACAAAAGAGCCGTGGAAGCGGAACTAATTCGCTTGATTCGCCCGGAATACCCAAGGGAACTCCGCCGCGAAGCCGTTTGGATGCTCTCAGAAATCGGGGGCGATGCGAGCATTCTGGCAATCACCGACATCCCGAATATCGTCGAGGATGCAGGCAAGGATGGTGTCGGCGGCCTCCGCGAGGACGCGCGATGTTGCGTTCAGCGGATTGGAACTCCTTTGGCGATTGAGACGTTGACCCTCGGGATGGAATTGTCCAAAGATGACTTCCGATTCGCTTTGGCCGAGTCGCTGCGGGCTCTCGGTTTGCCGGTTGACCCCGAGAAATATCCGTCTAAGAAACTCGTCCCCACCAAGGAAACCCAAGTGAAATGGCCGAGCGGAAGCTAGCACTTTTCCGGCTTTGCTCCCCTCCGAATTACTGAATCGCAATACTGTGTTTTTTCCGTGAACCGGGACGAAAGTGTGCCACTTCTTCCCTGATTTACCTGGAGACTTTGTTTTCAAGGAGTCCCATCGACCTCCTTGCTCAAGGTCTTTTTAAGATGAACTCCGCGGCGCGTCCAATCGTTGGTTGCGGTCAGCCGGCTCCCGTTACCTTGTTGGGGGTAAGCTGAGACCCGTAACTGTGAATCTTCAATTGTGATCATCTATGATCATCATCCATTTCATCATGCCAAACCGTTGCTTGGAAGTAACTGCTTTGCGGATTGTTTACCGGGAAAATCACTGGGAAAACCGCCGCTATATCGTGTGAAGAACTTCGTGACATCGCAGATCTGCCACGGACGAGCATGGTGCAGCCGATCATGGGGCCGTCGAATTCTGCGACTTTTCTCCAACGATCGAATTCATTTTCCATACCTTTACCTTTTCATTTTCATCACCTACCTTTTCATTTTCATCACCTTCTAAGCGGTTTCATTACCTTGTAAAGCATCCTAGCAAGCTAGCTTTTTCGGGCTGCTCCAACCGAGGGACCTACCTGGCCGGTCGGGAAATTGTTTCCCGGAAGACTTCGGCTTGCTACCCCAACTCCGGCTGTGTGCCTGCAAGTTTCTGCGGCGGGTAATTCCCTGTTTCTTTTTTTCTCATCAGTTTTTATTTTCCAACCGATCCTGAGCCAATCGAGGAGCACAACTCAGCCATTAGCCGGCCTTGAAGGGGTGGTGCGACCTGAAGGCGTCAATCGGCCCAATCGCGGATTTGGCACGTTAATTTGGGTGCAACAGAAGTTAATTTGGGCGACAACGAAAATTTGAATCGTGGAGTAAAAGCTCGTTGTATTGGATTTTGCAATTTGACAACTCGCATCGAATTTCAAGCTCAAAAGTTCTCAAGGTTCGCTTGTCAAATTCAATCAACTCAAGTTGCCTATTCAATTCAGATTACCTAATCGCAACTAACCGATCGCAGATTTCATGTTTTCAGCTTCAGCAAAGTCCCTTGCATTTGAGTGAGCAAGCTGAGTCCGGCACACCACGACGGGCGGCAATCCTCCCGTGCAATCCCGGATTCGAATCATCACCGACATTACGAGTTTATTTGAGGTTTGGACCAACTTGGCTGCACGTGAAGGAACTGGTGGAATCTATGGAAAGATGAGGTTTTCGACTCTAGTGATCAGGAAAGTCATCTCCTCGGCTTACTTATGGGGTTTAGGGGTTTGCGCCGCGTGGTATTCGCTTGTACTTTGGGGACCCTTAAATACCCCGACTATTCGCAGTTTATTTGCCGATCATCCCCTGGAATACGCGGCCACCGTGCTCTTTTTCATTGGTTTGGCCTATTTGGGGATTCGATGGCGAGAGATTGCCGTGCAAAGAAGCTGGCTGCGATCCGATCGCTTGCCCGCTGCTTTATCCGCCGAAGGATTGCCCCTCGAGCCGAAACGTTTGCTCTCCCGGTTGGAAGAGTTGCCTGAACCGCTGGCCAACCACCCATTGGTAAGGCGTTTGAGCTCTGCCCTGCAATACGTGGAGGCAGGCGATAATCCAGCCGGTTCCATGGAGGAGCATCTTCAGTATTTGGCCCAGCGGGATGCCGAGGAGGCGGTATCCCGGTTTGGTCTGGTACGAATGTTCATTTGGGCCATTCCGATCGTCGGGTTCCTCGGGACCGTCGTCGGCATTGCCATGGCCATGGGAAAACTCGCGCCACAGCAGCTCGAAGCGAGTCTTCCGGAGGTGATGGCCAGTCTGACGGTGGCTTTCAACACAACCATCCTTGCTTTAGGGCTGTGCTTGGTGCTTTATTTCGCACTTTTTTCGGTCCAGCGGCAAGAAGAGCAGTTCCTCCGGCAAGTGGATGACATGGCCTCGCGTGTGATTCAAAAACTTCAGCTTGGCCCAGCGGGGAGGGCAGTTGCCCCCGCGCTGGGATTCACTCAAGTTCTTGAAGCTTTGCGAGGCGTTGCTGCGGGAATGGAGCGGCTGACAGAAGAACTCGGCTATCGCTTCGTCGAGTCGCTAAAGCCATTTTGGCAGAAAGCAACTCAGCAAATGGTGGAAGATATTCAGTCGGGGTTGACTCAAGCGATGGCGACTCAACTGGAGATACACGCCGAGCGGCTTGGAGAACTCGAACGGCAATTGCTCGAAGAACAGCAACGGCGTTTGCGAGCTCAGGAGGCGGAGTTTCAGCGGCACAGTGAACATGTCATGGCCTTGGAACGAGGGGTGGAGGAACGCACGGAAGTTTTGATTCGGGCCTTAGACGCCGCCCAAACATTGAAGACACTCCAGGAGGCTTTGGCGCGCAATCTCGCCGTGCTCGCAGCCTCGCAGCAATTCGAACAGATGGTCATGAGTTTGACGGCCGCGATGCATCTTTTCACGGCTCGCTTGGATCAAGTAACGGGGACAGGCCTAAAACCGGCGGACGTTTTCCCGGTACGCAAAGCCGGCTGATGTTGTGTTTGTTCTCGTTAGGTGCCCGCTCTTTCAGATGGGAACGTCCCTGGTGTAGAGGCATTGTACATGGTGTCAAACACGGTTGATCCTTCAGGGAGGAATGTCTGTTGTACGGGGTTGCTGTCAGTAAGTGTGAGTGAGACAGTGTGTGTTTGCGAAGAACTGACTGGCGGAAATTGCCTTGATGGCGGAAATACTCTTCGTGCAGCGGGAAGGCTGGCAAAACTTGTGTCAATGTGACCGAAAAACACATTTTTTTCATGGGATGGAAACCGAATATCAGATTTCATCGGATGCAAACTGAAGATTACGAATGTTTTCATTGGATGAAAACTGAAGATCAGAATGTGGGTTTTCGGGCATCCCCGGATGATGCGTTTCAGACTACCGATAGAAAGTCCTGCTCATCCGAGGGGAGCTAGCCCCTTTCAGCGGAAGAATAGGCACATTGCGTTCGCGACCTTTCATACGACTTTTTGCGGCAGGAACTGCTTCGTGCAAATGCAATCGGCTTCGCAAAAACGGTACAGCAAACAGTGCAAGGTCAGAGATGAAATTCGGAATATTACTTCATGCCCAAGGCGTTCAAAGCCTGAGGCAACCTCAGTCCTAAGTGACTGATGAAAACAGCCCTCGGCGAGTCATGAGACCGCTGAAATCGCCCCGCCGCCAATTGAATCATTCCCCCGTTTCCGGGGGCTCGCTCTTTCCCTTTCTCGCCGTATTGATCTGCACGATGGGCGCTTTGATCCTGCTTTTGGTGATTATCGGGCGGCAGGCCCGGCGTCAAGCCACGGTGGATCACTTGCGTCGGCAGCAGGAACTTCATCAAGAGCTTAAAGCTGCAATCGAACTCGCTGAGTATGACCGTGAGGTAGTTCGCCAATCCCAAAATGCAGGCTATGAGCAGCTCCAAACGGCCCGATTGGCCTTAGGCCACCTCGAAGATCATACGCGGCGACTTCGCAAAGAGCTTGCCCAGCTGGAAGCGGAGTGGCAACTGTTGCAGGATTCCGAACAACTCAGCACCCAAGATAGCTCGCAGCTTCAACAGGAGATCGACAAGCTCGAAACGTTGGCCAATTCTCTGCGGCAAGAAGTGGAAAACCTCCGTCGGCAGCTAGTCGCGATTGAGGGCGGATACTGCGTGATTCCTTATTTCGGGCCCTTCGGCACGGCGCGTCGGCCCATTTACTTGGAGTGTCAAAAGGATGCAATTATTTTGCAGCCGGAAGGCATCCGCTTTGAACCGAAGGATTTCTCTGGCCCCATGGGGCCTGGTAATCCCCTCGATTCGGTCTTGCGGGCCATTCGGGAATATTGGCTGCGTCAAGACCCCAGCTCCGCATCACCGCAGGTGGAGCCGTATCCCCTTTTGCTTGTGCGGCCGGAGGGAATCACGGCGTTTTATGCAGCGCGGACTGCGCTGGAGTCTTGGCGGGGTGAATTTGGGTACGAACTTATTGAAGAGGATTGGCCGCTGGTATTCCCCCCGGCCGATCCCCGGCTTGCCGAAGAGTTAACTGAGGTTGTAACCCGAGCCCGGCGACGGCAAGAGCTCCTTTTGGCCAGCCTACCGCGAAATGTACAACAAGGGGCAAAGCGGTATGTGTTGGCCCCTGGCCGCGGTGGATTGATCGCCGAAGATGGCGGCCCGGCCCGGGTGCCGGCTCGGCCCACTCCTGCACCTCCTCCGCGGGCAAGCCAGGAAATTGTGCCGAATGCCTCCGTGCCTCAAAGCTTCGATACGCCCTCCGCGTTTGCAAATAACCAGAGCATGATCCCGGCTGACCAGAACAATATCTCGGCCAACACGTCTTTTGCCCAAGAAGCTTTCCCGAGCGGACCGATGGCGAAGATTCCGTTTGTTGGTCACGGAATAGACGAAGGCCAAACGGCAAGTTTCCCGGCAACACCTCCCGCCGACAACCTTTCGCCCAATCCTCCTGAACCCTCATGGGGAAACATTCCCTTACCTCCCGCTGAAGGGGCGCCGGGGCGGCTTGGGGCGGCATCTTCCGATCCAACATTTTCCCAACCTCAAAGGGGTGAAGGCCCCCCGGTTGCCCGCCTTGGCCGCAGCGGCCAAAGTCTGGCTGCGATTCGTGGGCCAGACTGGGCATTACCCCCCGGAAGCAATGCTCTGGTACCGATCAGCCGTCCGGTGCGGGTTCATTGTTCCGCTGAGCGATTGATCCTCGTGGCGGAGCCGGGCCTCGGGCCGAACATCACGATTCCGTGGGAGGAAGATCCTACTCGGACCGTTGATCGATTAGTCAGCGAATTGTGGAAGTATGTTCAGCAATGGGAATCGGCCGGCCGGGGCATGATCTGGCGACCGGAGCTGGTCCTGCAGGTCACTCCGGATGGCTGGCCCGCCTTCGAAAAACTGCAACAGCTATTGGCCGGAAGCGGGCTTAATGTTCGATTAAGTAACCAACCTTAGTCGAGGATTCCCTGTGTACTCGCTTCAAGTTTTTTAAAAAGCGTAACATTTCGTTTGGGAGATAAACCATTCCTGGCTAATGGCCTATCGCCGAAAGGTCCAGAGCCATCAAAAATGATTAGCATTCATGCCAAATCCAGCGCACGAATTTGACCAAACACCGGGCCAAGACTCGTTCCTAGATATCATCGCCAACATCGTGGGGATTCTGATCATCTTGGTGTTGGTGGTGGGAATCCGCGTCCAAAAGCTGCCCCCGGCGCAATCCGGCGTAGATGCTGAGCTGGGTGCGCTATCGGCACGCCTTCAAGAGCTCAGCAACGATCTCGGAGCACGGCGCGCGGACCTTGCAGAACTGGCCAGGCAAGTGGCGAATCTCGAATTCCAGGCCCAGTTGCAAGAGGCGGTCCGCGACCGGCTTGCTGCGGCTGTGGCCTGGATGAACCGACAGCTCTCTGAAGCGAGGGCGCGGTTGGACCACGATCGTCAGGCAGGTTATTCGCTTCAAGTTCGGATCAACCAGCTCCGGCGGGTGATTCGTGAATTGGAGGCGGAAAAGGAACATTTTCTGAGTAGTCCGCCCCAAGTGACCGTCATCGAGCACCGTCCTTCACCCCTCGCGAGGGTAGTGGAAGGAAATGAGATTCATTTTCAGTTGCGGCAAAACCGGGTTGCCTATATCCCGCTGGAATCGTTGATCGAACGGGTCAAACAACGCGTGCGAGAGGAATCGCCCCGCCTGATCACTCAGCCCGAATGGACCGATACCGTGGGACCCGAGGGGGGATACCACCTGCGCTTTCTTCTGCGGCGATATGACGCCACGGTGGAAACCTCGCCCACAACTCGACAAACGGCTAGTTTTGTCCGCGTGGAATACTGGGAGTTGATTCCCAGTACTCCCGAATTGGGCGAGCCGATTGAAGAGGCGTTGCGCCCGGAGTCCAAATTTCATCAAATCTTGGCTCGACAACCTCCCGGGCGAACAACCGTGACTTTATGGACCTACCCGGAAAGCTTTTCGGCATACCGCCGGTTACGCGACCGTATTCACGAGTTAGGATTCACCTGTGCGGCTCGGCCCTTGCCAACGGGTGTGCTGATCGCAGGTTCGCCTCACGGGAGCCGATCCGTGGCCCAGTAATTGGCCAGCTCCAAGAACTCGTATGAAGCCGTGAGTCATTCAGCTCTGTTATCCCACCCCGTAACGCATGAGCGCGGACGACGGACCGACGTCCGGTCGATCAACTGAAGGAAGACCTAAGGTCTCCCGTTTTCTGATTTTTTTGAAAAGCCTTGCGAATGCCCATTTCCGGTCTTCACTTTCGCGCAAGCAATTCCGCTTTTTCACCGCAGTGATTCGGGCACTTCGAGCTACGTCCAAGCTCCATCTTTCCTTCCATACTTTACCACTTTCATACTTTACCGCTTGCGTGATTCGCGCCCTTGTCTGACAATTTTCCATCGAGCTACCCGGATTAATCTCGCCCGAGGCCGACATGGTCCCCAACCACCCTTCCTCGAACTCCCAATTTTGTAACCGGTACAACCGCTCTAAAAAAACTCCATAACCGCTGCACTTGCTCCGCAGAAACTCTTGAACCGCTACAGCCGCTCCAAAGAAACGAAGTAAGCACCGAACTCCGGTCCCTCGATCGGGATCAGCCAGGTTTGCAGGAAGGTGGGACCGGCTTCCAAATCCAATTCGAACACCGCGCAAGGCTCCTCCGGCGTCAGCTGGCAATCTTTTGTTAGACCGCCGATTCGCAACCGAGCTTTCCGGCAGTCCATGGGCCGCTTGAGGTGCTTGGGCCAGCGATAGAGCTCGATCCTATACCGGCCTGCCTTCGCCACATCGATGGCCCACGGCCCGTTGGTGGCCAAACGCTTCGCAATAAGCTCTTGACTCCACGGGCACTGCTCGGTGGTTGGCACCAACCAGTCATGAGCGCAAAGCCAAGCGGGATTCTCGGCATCCGAACCGACGATTATTCGGACCACTTGATCAAACTTCGGCTCCAAAGATTGCCACCAAGTTTCGTGGGCCGCGGTCAACCGTTCCACAACCTCCGGATATTGATCGGCAACATTCCGCTGCTGGCCGGGATCATCAAAAAGATCGTACAGTTCCCGGCCGTCCACGAACCGCCAACGCTCGGTCATCACGGCCGTTTGTCGCCATTTCACGGGACGATCGACCCGTTGCGAATGGACAAACAATATTCGATCGGGCCAAGCTGCATTTTCGCCGCGAAGCAACGGGACCAAACTCCTCCCATCAAGCGTCGTACTACGCGGATGCGACAGACTACACAACTCCGCCAGCGTCGGCAAGATATCGATGTGAGCGGTCAGGACTGCGACGTCGCGTCCGCCGACAACCCCCCCGCGGGGCCAGTAGAACCAGCAGGGCACGCGGTGCCCCCCTTCGTACTGGGAGCCTTTTTGGCCTCGCATTCCTGCATTGAAACCGCGCCATTGATCGGCCTTGGCCTTGGGCGCTAAGCCCGCGGCAGTGCCGTTATCGGTGGTGAAAATTAGCAGAGTGTTCTCGGCAAGGCCCCAGGCGTCCAAAGCCCGGCGAAGTCGCCCCAGGTTCTCATCGATATTTGTGATCATCCCATAAAATTGCGCCATAGGCTCGGGGACACCCTTGTCGGCATACGGGCGCCAGTAGGACTCCGCCACCCGGTAGGGGCCATGGGGGGCATTGGTCGCAAGATAGCAAAAGAACGGTTGCCTGCGGCATGCCTCGATGAGTCGCATGGCCTCCTGAAACCAAACGTCCGTGCAATACCCGGAAAAAGATTCTGGAACCCCATTCCGAAAGTACACGTCGTCAAAATAATCGTTGCCCCACCAGTCGGGTGCCTGACCCACGCCACCCCCTTTGTGATAAACCGCCAACTCGAAGCCCTGATCCTGGGGGCGGAGCGGATAATTGTCCCCTAGGTGCCATTTCCCAAACATGGCCGTCCGATAACCGGCGGACCGAAAAAGCTCTGCTAGCGTAATCTCCTCGGGATCCATGAGCGACCGACCCATGACGGTGTGCCAAACCCCGGTTCGGGTCGGATACCGACCTGTCATCAGGGCTGCCCGGGTTGGAGAACAGGTGGGATCTACATGAAAATTCGTGAATCGAATGCTCTCGCTCCATAGCCGATCCAATTCCGGCGTGTGAATCATGGGATTGCCGTGGGCACCGATGTCACCATAGCCCTGATCGTCGGTGATGATCAGAATGACGTTGGGTCGTCGGTCCTCCGACGCCGACGCAGTGGGGACGGATACGCCGCCGAAATAGCCCGCGAGATTGCCGAGAATTAAACCGAACCAAAGCAAGCCGAACGCCTTTCGAACCATGGGGAGAGTCTTTCGCTTCAAGTTTTTCGAGGTTTTCATGGCATATCTTTCGAATGCACATTACGATGCGTTAAATAGCAACTGCATTCCTCTCCGCGGCGTCATGACCGTAAAGACGCTCTCCTGTACCCAACCAGATCGAAGAATTGCAACGATTTGTTCCCGGCTTATCGTTCCAAACAAATGGTTCCATCACCCCCGGGGATTTCCAAAAGCTCGAAGGAACAGCCGGGAGATGACCCTTGTGACTGAGTGCGATTTCTTCGACCGGCGTAAGGCTTTCTCCCGCGGCTTGATGGCAGAGACAATTGCCCGGCGGCGATTGGCCCGTGACACATCGCCCATTACTTTATCCGAAGTATATCAGTTTATCAGAGGGACGTAGCCGCGAAGCTACTAGCCCAAAAGGGCTAAAAAATTGGGATCCGATCGAATGGGATCGAAGTCGGTTTCGTCCTGCGCCAGGCGACGGAAATCCGGATCCAGCGCGATCGCTTGGGCCAACTCGGCCAACGCCTCCGTTTTCTTGCCGGCCAAGCTTAGGTAGCAAGCCAAGTTGTAGTGAGTTAACCCGCTTTTGGGGGCGATCTTGACGGCTTTCTCGAGTGCTGCGATCGCCTCGTCCAAACGGTTGGTCCGTTTGGCACACCAACCGATTGCAATCCAGGCGGGCAGAAGCTCCGGCGCAAGCTCGGTTGCCCTGCGTAACGGCTCCAAGGCCTCTTCGTGCCGATTTAGTGTACGCAGGATCTCGCCCAAGAAACACAACGCTGCGGGATCATCCAATATGAGCGGACGTACTCGCTCCAAACTCTCCAACGCGAGATGGGGCAGCCCCAGCTCGTGGTAACCCTCGGCGTGAATCAGGGCCTGCCGTACCTTGGCCTTCTCTATAGGCTTAAGTTCATCGGTTCCCAAATTCTTTGCCACGGCTGGATTCCCTGCGAGCACCAAGCCCAATGCGAATCATCACGGGTCGAACTTAAACTCGGAACCGAAAAAGCCCTTCGGCGGCGCACCATTATCGTGCCTAAACCCGGCACGGACAGGACGTGAAACGGCGTTTCCAATATCCACCATTCAGGCCCAGGTCAATTCGTTGGTTGTTCAAATCTCAGAGGTTGTTCGTGTCTCAGATAGTTAAATCACCCAAAACCAACTGCGAACGATGATTTGGAAGAAGTCACTCTCCCCACAAAGGCTATTGAAGCAAACCGAAGCAATATGAAAACCGTAAGCTGAGCAAACCCCAAATTTTTTGTAATCACGAACGTTATCGGGCCTTGAGCCTGATACCCTAACACTTTTGTACGTGAGGGTGGCGAGCGCGGATTAAGTCGGTGCGAGGCCAACTTTTTATTAGACCGATTTCTATTTGCCCGAATACTACTCAGCCCAATTATTACTTTGTTAGTGTTTACACTCGTGTATGATTCGATGGCTCATGGCGATCAAAAAAACTTTAGGCCCACTCTCCACCCTCTATAAGGCGGCGAATCTCTAAAAGTTGTTTGCGGTTCCGCCCTCCGGGAGGCGTCTCAAATATCCGATGATTCTGAACCTTAGGATTCAAAATGGCCGCGAGAAAAAACTCTTCCGGGTTTCGTACATAGCGCAGCCACGGATCCCTTCACTCCTTTACCCGGGCCGATTGCGAGGCTAACGTAAATAATCAGGGTGCCCCCATGCGGATTCAACTTACCTGAAGATGCCCGCCCTGGACGTTTGGGCCGTCTCACCATCAGGAAATTCTTTAGTTCGCTCAAGCTAGATGCACGACGCTTGAAATGGTTCGATCCCTGTCCGCCAGACCACTCGTTGCTACTGAAGGCTCTGCGAGAGACTTTGCCAGCCGTTCCCAGTGCGAATCGCTTTCAAGCCAGATACTTACGTCTGTTTTTGATTTCCGGAGCAAAAAGACCGCTCCGACTTTGATTCCGATATCCACTGGGTTGCCCTGGGAAAAACCGGCCTTTCCGGAAAGCGATTATGAGAGGCTGAAAGAACAAAATTAACCCTTTTCAAGAGGCTTAAAGAAATGCAAAAAAACGTATCGACCCCGGCTTACGGCCCCCGAAGAGCGTCGTGCTGTTCTTCGCTCGAAAACTCGTGCTTAATGTTCCGTTAATAGATGCCATTTAAATGCTTTTTCGACCCATTCGCGAATTGACGCTACAGGATAATCTTTCGGGCTAGGAAGCATGATTCGGGGAGGACGAAGCACGGAGGGTCGCCATCGCGAGGAGTCGACTCCGGTCCTGGACCATTTTGGTTCAGGTTTGGTTCAGGGATCGTTCGATCAACCATTCCCAATTGTTCAGATAAGGAATTGATTTACAGTCCGAGTGATTCTTTGGGTGTTTAGGAAGGCTGGGTATACTGGAAAATATTTGGTCAGATTCCCAAAGAGTTTGGTCGGCTGGTGGCAAGGTCCCAGGAATCATAAGCGCGATGGGTTAAAAGAGGCTTTAATCTTCGACCACCATTGGAAAGCAAAGAACCCAAAGCGATTCTGATTGGTCGGCACGAAAACTCGCAATAGCTTCCGCCGTACGAATCCGACTTACAAGGTCTGCTCCGTCCGGCAGGGCATGAAAAGCTTCATTTGTCCGTAGCAATCGTGCTTAGCAATCCGGCGGCAATCGCCGGCTCCAAGCCGCGAGGGAATCCTTCAATTCCGTTGAATTACGACCGTAAACATGAATTTTGACCTTAAACAGTTTGTTATGTAACTGTGGCGATATACTTGATGACCTTTCGCAAACAACCGACGCGTCTCCCGTCGTTTGTCACCCTGAACCAGACACGAAGCGAAAATTCCTTATCTCCTTCCAAAACGAGGCGGATGGTCATGTTCAGTCATACCAACGGCCGTTTACCGTCTTTCAACCCGCCTGTCGTTCAGGTTCTGTTGATCCTGCTTGCTTTCGAGCTGGTCCCCGCCTGGAGAATCGGTCCGGTGCTTGGCCTGCAAGCAGAACCGCAAACGGGGGCACGGGAAGCCGCAGTGGAGGTTCAAGGTACCGGTGCCGGGAGCTCGGCCGCTCAACTGGCCTCCGCCGAGAAATCAAGTGTGGGGGCGCCGGCTGCCGCGGAGCTAGGGGGTCCTGAAACACCTGAGTCGGCCTCTTCAACCGGTCCTCCCCGACACCGGGGGCAAGGCGAGCGAGAAGCCTCCGGCCCTATCGCAACGGCTGCCGTTACCTCGGGAATCGCTGCGCGTCCCCTCGAAGAGTTAGGGAATCCCAATGTAGCGGAACAGTTGCGGTTGTCCCCCTCTCAACGGGCGGAGATCGCGGCGATACTTGCCGAGCGAAAAAGCCAGTTAGAACCGGCGGATGAAAGCATTCGTCCTGACATCATTCGCAAGTTTGACACGAAGCTTTGGGGCGTTCTGACTCCGGAGCAAAAGGCCGCTTTTGCGGCCGGTGAGCGGGTTCCGGTCTTAAGATTTCAATTCCGCTTTCAGCGTTGGGAGCATGTGTTGGAGTGGCTTGCCCAGCAGGCGGGCTTGTCCCTTGTTCTCGATGCTCCGCCGCCCGGAACATTCAATTACACGGATAACCGCGAATATACTCCGACCGAAGCCATCGACTTGGTCAACAGTGTGCTGCTGACCAAGGGCTATGCTTTGGTGCGGCGGGAAGGGATGCTCATCCTGCTTCATTTAAAGGGGGAGTTGCCTCCGGGGTTGGTTCCCCGGGTCAGCTTGGAAGAGGCCCGGCGGATGGGGAAGCACGATCTGGTCACCGTGAGCTTTTCCACCGGCCGGCGCAATTCCGAACAGGTCTCTCAAGCCGTGAAGGCTTTGCTGGGGCCATATGGCAAACTGCTTGCAATACCGGGGACTAATCAAATTTTGGTGACGGAAAGAGCGGGGACGATGGATGCAATCGAGCAAATCATCCAAAGTATCCCCGAACCATCCCCACCTCCGCCACAACCTAAACCCCGGGAGCCTGAACCGTTCGAAGTTCAGATTTACCCACTAAAAACGGCGGACCCTAACGCCGTACTGAGCGTGCTGACCACGCTTTTTTCCTCAGCCAAGATCGTGCATGATCCTAAACTAAATCAGCTCAACGTCTATGCCACCCCCAGCCAGCACAATGGCATCAAATCGATTTTAGCGAGGATGGAATCGCAGGAGGCCCCCGAGCGGGCCCCGCGGCTGGAGACTTACCCGGTAGCTACTCCGGGCGATGGAGAATCCCTGGTAGCCAATTTGCAATTAGCAGCCCCGGCGGCCAAGTTGCGGTACGACGAAGAAGCTCGCCGGCTGATTGTTTGGGGTTCGCCTGCCGAACATGAGGCGATCAAGCTCAGCTTGGAGAAACTCCAGGCGGCAACCGCGCCGGAAACGGCCGTTCAGCTTGAGGCGTATCGACTCCTCCGCACGGACCCGCGCCAACTCGCGTTGTTGTTGGAAAAGCTTGTACCGCGGGCCAAAGTTACTTTCGATTCGGGACGCAAACAGCTTTTGGTCCTGGCCACCCCGGCCGATCATGCCTTGGTTCGCGCGACCATTCAGGAACTGGAGCCGACCGTGGTCGACTCCCAGACACCGGAGCTGCGCATCTACGAGCTTCAGCGGGCCGATCCAGAGCTTTTAGTGGACCCATTGAGCCAATTGGCTCCGCGTGCCCAGATCACGGCAGACGAGAAAAATCAACGGCTGATTATTTTGGCCCCTCCGGAGCTGCATGAAACAATCGCTAAGGCGATTCGTGAAGCTGACGCAGCCCCTGGCGGTCAATTCGGTCGACGAGTAGCCATCTATCCGCTTCGGGGGGTAGATCTTTCGGGCTCAGCCGGGAGAGGTATCGTCGGCCTAATCGAGCGTTTAGCCCCCAATAGTCGCGTAACCGTCGACAGCCAGCGAAACCAGCTGGTCGTTTACGCCAGCGAGGAAGACCACCGCGTGATCCGCGAGGCGTTGTCGCAGTTGGGGCACGGTGTCGACATCACGGCAGCGCCCACGATTGAGGTCTATCCGATCCGACGAGCCGACAGCGCGGCCATTGTGGAGCTTTTGCGGAATTTGGTGCCCGGCGCACAGGTTTCCGTGGATTCGCGGAGCGGGTCGCTCGTGGTTCTTGCAACGGCGAATGATCATCAATTGATCAACGAAACCTTAGCTAAATTGGCCACGGGGCAGCCCGGTGGAGAGCGATCCTTGGTGCTCTATCCTACGGCAGCCGATGAACGAACCCGACTCCAGGCGGTCTTGACCAGTTTAAGTGCAGAATTGCCCGGCCTGCGGGTGATCAGCGATGCGGTGCCCGGAAGCATTGCCATCTGGGCCACGGCCGAAGAACATCAGTTGGTTTCCCAAATTTTGCAGCAACTCAAAACCGGGTTGCCGGAAGAATCGCAATACCAATTGGTGGCGTACCCGTTGCAGTGGGCGGAGCCCAGTAGCACGCTCCAAGCCTTGCGGCAACTTTATCCTCAAATCCAAGTCGTTTCCGAGTCTGCAACGCGTCGACTTTTGATTTGGGCATCTGCCAAGGAGCACGAAGCCATTCGGAGTTCCTTGGCGGAGATCGATCGGCCCGCACCGGAGGGCAGTCAGCCGCGTTTCGAGACCTATTATCTGCGTGGAGCCGCCGGCAGCACGGTCCTGAGTACCTTGCAGCAGTTGGTTCCTTCGGCCCGTTTGGTGCTGGAGTCAGGCGGTCGAAAAATCGTTGCCTGGGCCACACCGAAAGAGCACGAAACGATCCGCGCGGCTTTGGCAGAATTGGGCGAGGGAGATTCTCCGGAGAGATCTCCCCAAATGCAGATTTATCCGCTGGGCAATCTCAACCCCTCGAGCACGATGACTTTGTTGCAATCATTGGTTCCCGATGCCCAACTGAGTATTGATAGCCAAAGCTCGAGTTTAGTCGCGGTAGCTTTGCCGGCGGATCATGAGGTAATTCGCGCCGCCTTGGATCAGCTTCGGGTAGCGCGGCAAAAGCCGGCCGGGATGGAGTTACGCTACTATCCTTATCAAGTGGAACCGGCGCAAGCTCTCCTCGATTTGCTACGGACCTTAGCGCCCTCCGCTCAGGTTACGGTGGACCGAGAGCGGAAGCGACTGATGGTTGTGGCCTACGCCGAAGATCATACTCTTGTTGAGAAGACGTTGAAGGACTACGAGGCAAATACCCCAGCCGAGTCAACGCGCCGAGTGGCCGTCTTCAATCTTTCCCCGGCTGAGCGCAAGCGCTTGGAGGCCCTCTGGCCGAGTTTGCAACGAGATCTACCCGGTGTGCAACTGCTGCCGGAGAGCCGGCCGGGGGAGGTCGCCATTTGGGCTCGACCGGAAGAGCAGCAGCTTGTGGCGGAAATCATTCGGCAACTGCAGCAGACTCCGGATGTTTCCCGCAGTTTTCAATTGCTTGTTTATCCGATTTCTGCCGCCGATCCGCAAAGTGTGCTCACGATGGTGCAAACCCTTTTCCCGAATGTTCAGGCGGTGCTTGATCAGAAATCGCGGCGGGTCATGATCTGGACGCCCAGCGACGAATATCCCCGCGTACTCGAAGCCCTCCGGGAAATCGATCGGGGAACGCCGGGTCAGTGGCAAGAACAACTTCGAATTTATCCGGTCAGCAAAACGGATCCGCAAGTTGCCGTCCAACTGCTTCGGGAGCGGGCCCCCGAAGCTCGCATTACCGTCGACAGCCGGGCCGGACAACTCGTCGTCTGGGCCACCCTGGCCGATCACAAAATTATCGAAGAGACCTTGGAGCAGTTGGAGGCCGGACCGGGCGAAAAACACAAACCGCGGTTGGTGGTTTATCCGGCGGGGAAAGTGGATACTTCGGCCCTCGCCACTTTGCTCCGAAGTCTGGTGCCTGAGGCGCGAATTGCCGTTGATAGCAAAACCGGAGGACTTGCGGTTTGGGCCAAGCCGGAGGATCACGAGCTCATAGCCGAAGCAATCGAGGAGTTATCCCGCGAGGAGGTAGCGGGTGCCGCCCCCGTGGTACGACAATACGATTTACCAGGGGCTGTTCCCTCCAATTTGATGTCGATCCTCGCCGGGGCTTTCCCACTAGCGCGATTCTCCCTGGGAACAGCTTCCAATCAACTCATCGCTTGGGCCAAGCCGGAGGAGCATCAGCTCATCGCCCAACTGCTTGAGGAGCTGTCGCGCGCCGAGTCGTCGGCTACCGCTCCGCGATTGGCCACGTACACCGTGCAAGGGACTACCGCCAGCGAAGCGGCCCGCATCATTCGACTTCTCGTACCAGAGGCAACACTTACCGTCGGGAGCAATCCGCAACAGTTGATTGCTTGGGCTCGGCCTGCGGATCACGAAAAGATTTCCCAAGCTCTCCAGCAATTGGCGCAAAGCACTGGCGGCGATGACGCTGCGGAGTTAGTGGTCTACAACCTCCGTTCCGCCAATGCCTACAGTGCGATGCAATCGCTGCGGATGATTGTGCCGGAAGCCCAATTAAGTGTCGGCTCGGATATGAAGCAATTGATCGCCTTGGCAAGACCGGCAGAGCATCGGCGGATTACTGCCGCCTTGGAGCGGATCGATGTTCGTCCTCCCGAGGAGGAAGAACTTCGGGTTTATAGCCTCGAGGGGATGACGGTCATGAGGGCGATCTATGCGATGCGGCTTCTGCGCGACGCGGTCCCCGAGGCAACGATGACCCTCGGTTCCGACAGCAATCAGTTGCTGGTGTGGGCTCGGCCCGAAGATCATCAAAAACTGCAAGGTTTGCTCGATCAATTGCTGAGCAAAGGGCCACCGGAAAAGGCTCCGCAGGCTGTGGTCTACCAACTCCGCTCGATCAGTGCCAGTGCGGCAACTCAGGTTCTTCGGGCTGCCATACCGGATGGAACATTCGTGCCGGATGCAAGCGATCCTTATCGCCTCACGGTCTGGGGCTCGCCGGCCGATCAGCAGATGGTGGAGCGGGTTTTGAACCAAATCGATATTGAGGACCAGAGGGAAGGTTATCGCTTGGCCACGTATGAATTACAGGGGATTTCTCCCAGCTACGCGATTCAGCTTCTGACTCGGGCAGTGCCAGGGGCGCAGCTTCTGCCGGCAGCCGATCCGCAACAATTGATCGCTTGGGCCCGCCCGCAAGATCACGAGAGAATTCAGCAAACCCTCGAGGACTTGCGGCGCTCCCAGGCCCAAAGCGAGCGGACGGCGGTCGTCTACACCCTCAAGACGCTCACTGCCGCCACGGCCATGCCCTTGATTCGGCAAGTTCTCCCTCAAGTGCAACTGACTAGCGGGACGGATGCAAATCAGTTCATCGCTTGGGCCAGCCCGGCCGATCATGAAGCGATTCGACGACTCTTGGCGGAAGTGGATTTGCCGGGCAATCGGGGGATGGAAGTGCGCGTCTATCGGCTTGAGGGGATGGATGCGAGCCAAGCATATTACGCACGATATTTCTTGATCTCATCGTTCCCTAATGCGAGGGTGACAAGCGGGGTGGAGGCTGATCAAGTTATCATTTGGGCCACCCCGGCGGATCACGAGCAAATTGCCGAAGTCGTGGGCCAATTGACGGCCAAGGAGCCCCCCGAAAAAGCCAAACGGGTCGCCCTGTACACTCTTCGACATATCCCGGCAAGCCAAGCCGTACAGGTACTCCGCCCGGCGGTACCGCAGGTTTCGCTTTCTGTCGATACGACCGATCCCTATCGGCTGATTGCCTTCGGTTCCCCGCGCGACCACGAATCAATTGCCGAGATCTTAGGAAGAATCGACACGGCGGAGTCGGCCCTGGGACAACCTACGGCAGCCACGTACACGGTCGAAGGCCTATCGGCGACCTACGTCATTCAGTTTTTGTCTCGGATTGTTCCGACCGCGCAATTTTCCATGGGGAGTGACCCGCAACAATTCATGGCCTTTGCACGGCCCCAGGAGCACGAACGAATTCGCGAGACTTTGGAGCAATTGAAGACGGCGGGACCGAGCGATCCGCGCTTGGAAGTTTATCCTCTGGAAACCGGGGATAGTCGCTCGGTCTTAACGTTAATGCAATCGGCAGTACCTACCGCAAAAATAAGCACTTCCAGCGACGGACGGCAACTCCTGGTCTATGGCCGCCCCGAGGAGCAGCGGCGTGTCCAAGAGATCCTCGACACCTTGGCCCGACAATCAAAGACCGAACCGGCGGTCATGGAGGTGTACACGGTACGTCCGCCGGGCAATGCTTACAGCATGATGCAGCTTCTGCGGGATGCTTTTCCCCAAGCAAGGTTCGCCCTAGGGAGCAACATGCAGCAGCTTGTGGTTTACGCAAGTGCGGAAGAGCATCGTCAAATCTCAGAGGCTCTTGCCCGGCTAGAGCAAGGGGTACAGAGCGATCCCCCAAAAATGCGGGTGTATGACGTGGGAACCGCCGACCCCTCGCGGTTGACGAGTATCCTCGCGATGGCTTTCCCGAATGCTCAGTTTGCTCCGGCGGGCGACCCCGGCAAATTGGTAGCCTGGGCTCAGCAGGCCGATCATCGATTGATTGAGCAAGCGGTGGGGCAATTGCGTGCGGAAAGTTGGGGCGCCGAAAGCCGGGTAATGTTGCTTTTTCCGCTGCGGAGGGCCGATGCCCAAGCCGTCATGCAGGTCTTGAGCCCTACGCTTCGAGAACATGCGCAGTTTGTGGTTGATCCCACACGCAACGCACTGGTGGTCTGGGCCGATCGTCGGTTTCACGAAGCCATCCGCCGCGCCGTCGAGCAATACTTGATGGCGGCTAATGAAACCCCCGAAATGGCCCCTCGCGTATACCGCTTCCGGTACGCGGATCCATCCACGACGATGACCGTGCTGCGGACGATTGTGCCGGATGCCCAGATTGCCCTCGACTGGGCGAATCAGACCCTCGTCATCAGCGCGCTACCCGAGGAACACTTGAAGATCGAGCAAACCCTTGCCCAAATGGATCGGGAAGATGCTGGCGGTTTGCGTCCCGTGTTGCGGGTGCACCGGATGGACGGACTTGATCCGTCGGAAGTCTATAGCTCACTTCGGCAACTGTTCCGCTACGATCTAAGTATTCAGCTTGCCCTTGATGAGCCGAATGAGTCGATTTTGGCGATCGCCCCGCCGACCAAGCACGAGGTAATTGCTCGGATCATTGAGGAAATTCGGGCAGCTTCGCAACAAGGTGGCGGAGTAACGGTGGGTTTCTATTCCTTGAAAAACATCGATCCTTCAGCCGCGCTATCGGTTTTGCGATCCTTGATGCAACAGCGGGGTGTTCGCGCAGAGCTTTCGTTGGAACCGCAGAGTAACCAATTGGTCGCCATTACGCGGCCGGAATACCACGCTTGGATCGAGGCCATGCTCGAGCAGATGCGGGGCGAGGATCGCGAGCTGGAGATTTTGCAATTGGAAGAGGTGGATGTTTACACAGCCCAAACGGCGATCCGCCAACTGTTTGCCGATGAGTCTCAGCCCCCGGAGATCGATGTCGATTATTCGACCCAACAACTTTTCGTCCAGGCGACGGCGGAGCAGCACCGCCGCATCCTAGAACTTCTGGGCAAAATGGGAGAAAGCCGTTTGGCGTTGGTGGCTTCGTTAGGCGGGAAAGCGAGCCGGGTGATCCGCTTCGAAGGGGATGCGGAAGCGGCAGTAAGGCAGATCGAGCGGGTTTGGTCGCAACTTCGTCCCAATCCACTTCGGATTATTACTCCCGCCGCAACCGCCGGCTCTGTGGATGCCCGAGAAATATCCCCGGGAGGAAATCCTCGATCCACCGGTCCGCGCATCGAGCGTAAACCGGCGGTTCCCGCTGCGCCGAATCCGCCTCAAAGCCCGGGGGCGAAACCGGCGGACGATCCCCAGCAACCGGATCGAGGATCGGGAAACACCTCGTGGTGGCAGAAAGGTAGGCAGGTTTTGGCGCAAGCCGAACAAGATTGGTCGGCTCGTCTCTCCATTGCCTCTTTCAGAACCTCGGGTATTGGTGGAAAAACGGTATTGATTGAGGCACCCTTTGATTTTGCCGATGCCCCTGGCGCGGAATCGACCCAGTCGTCGCCCTTAGCGAGGGGAGAGGCCACCGTTTCGGAGCGGGCTGCTGGCATGCCGGAATCTGCTGCGGGAAATCCGGATCAAAAAGCCTCGAAAGAAGCAGAAAAATCCGTAGATGCCAAGGAAGCTCAAGATGAGAAGGGATCTCGCGAAGGAAACGAATCGCGAGAAGCCAAACATTCTTCTCAAGAGGTGAAAGCATCTGCTGAAGCGCAAGCTACCCTAGAAAAGCAATCTGACGAGATGAAAGGTGGAGAATCATCACAATCTACAGGTTCAAGGGAATCGGAGAAGAATACCGAATTGGACGAAGCTGCGGGAGCTCAAGGAACCAAAATTCCAGAAGACACGCAGGAAGCGAAGGCTGCCGCAGGAGGGGAAATAGCCTCTGAGTCCGCCAAAAATCCTGCCATTGAAGCCGTCGAAGTTTCGGCGTCCACCACTTCATCAGAATATTCTTCATCAGAAAAATCTTCCTCACGACTTCCTTCGCCTGAACATCCTTCGCCTGAGCATTCTTTATCTGAACACTCTTCGCCTGAGCATTCTTCAGAGCACGGCAAATCCCCGGTGACGGCTGCCCAAGTTCCGGCAAGTGGTCAAACGGGAGCCCCCCCTTCGCCGGCTTCAGAGGGGCAAGGCATTACCCCCCAACCGCAAGAAAAAGCCGAGACCACCGAGTCGGTTTCCCAAAGCAGCACGTTCGAATCTCCGGGGAGCCCTGGGGCGGATCGTCCGGCAAGTCCACAAAGGCAAGCCACCGAGGCGGGGGCACCGCCGGTGTACCTCATTCCCGGGGAGGGGACTATTACCGTCGTATCGGACGACGAAGAGGCGGCCGAGCAATTGGAGTCGTTACTGCGCACGCTTTCTCCTCCTGTAGGAACTGGTGGCCGAACGATCACGGTATACGAACTGCGGCACGCGAGCGCTACTGTTGTGGCGGAAACCCTCCAAGATTTTCTGCGGAGCGGATGGTACGGGTGGCGGCGCGGCTATGGAAGCTTGGTCATCGTTCCTGATGAGCAGCAAAACACCATTCTTGTACAAGCGAGCCGAGCGGATCGGGCACTGATTGAAAGTTTGCTGAAAGTTTTAGATGCTCCCCAACTCCCGGAGGCAGCCCAAGCCAATCAACCGCGAATTATCCCGGTGCGGAATGCGGACGCCGCCCGGGTCGAAGAGGTAGTTCGCTCGGTATTTCGGGCCCAACTGAATCCGCCAACCGTTCGCGCTAGTCCGTGGGGGGGATATCGACAGGTGGCTCCAGGGCCGACGACTCCTCAACTCACGGTCGACCCCACAACAAATAGCCTTGTCGTTCGCGGCCCACCCGCTTTAGTCAATCAAATCGAGGAGTTCATTAAGCAATTGGACGAAACGGCTGCTCAAGATCCCTCACGTAGATTGATCCTCATTCCGCTGGAAAAACTTAATGCAACCCGCGTGGAACGGGCTTTGGAGGAGATTATTCGCCGATCTCGCTGGCGGGGTTACCCATAGCCTGAAAACGCTCGGCGGCAACCGGCCTCTTGCCTAAGCTGCGGCGTCAATCTGCATCTTGATCCTCTTAAAGTTACCACGCCTTCGCGAGAAGAGTCCCCGCTTTTCTCGGCGCATAACACCTTGCCGAAGGCGATTCCCAATCCGGGGTCCAGAATCCCCGGGTAGATCGGGGCGAAATGCCGCCATCAAAAGGTTAGCATCAGGCTGCCCACACGGCCGACAGCATCAGCATTCGGAGACAAGCTCGGCCGGTACGCATTTGGTTGGCGGGTCAATTTGCGTTTAAGGGGGGGTTCGGAGGTCCGACCGAGCGAGCGTCTGAATGATCGACATTTTGCTTTGCTTCGGGCTCGGCGGATCCATTGGTGGCATTCTCACGCGAGATGGGTGCTTCGATCTCGCGAGGACCGGCTAAGCACTCTTCAGGGGTGATTAAGCCATCTGAATCGCGATCAAACTGCATAAATTGACGGAGTTGACTGCCGGTAGGCTGCGGAGCAAACTCCGCCAAAGTGACCTGCCGATCTCCATCTTGATCGGCTTCGAGAAACCACCGAGGCAAACCTTCCGGGAGTTGCTCCGGGGGGACATAAAACTTCGGATTCCTTCGCGGAATTTGTTTCCCCCGAAGAGTCGGCAGTCCCGAACCAGAGGATCCCGTGCCGGAACTGCTCTGCCCGGCGGCCTGACGTGCTGAGGTATTGCCCCCGATGGGAGGCTCTGCCGGCGTTCCGGTGCCCCGGCTGGCTCCTTCGCCACCCCCCACGGCCTCAGGGGGGACAAGCATGGGAAACTGTGGAAGGTTGACGCTTGGCGCCACCAGTCTGATCCGACGCCGCTGAGCGTATCGAGCTACCCAATTCGCAAACTCTTCCACGCCAATAGAGCCGCTTTTATCCGAGTCGATGGCCCGCCATTGCTCCGCCTCGATTGGCCATTCTTCGGGGTTGATGAGCCCATCTTGGTTTGCATCCCGCGACCTCACACGCCAGGTAGCATAACGGAGTATCTTCGGACTGATGGGGACGGCACCTGGGCCCGGTGGGGCAAGGTAACTCCCTGAGGAGGCATTTTCGGCCGAGGAAGCGGGTGCGGATGCCGTCTCCTTAGACGGTGCGGTACTCGCTACTTGTGCTGAAGTGGTAACGCCGGCACGTAACAAAGGTTCATCTGCTTCTCGCGATAGTGGAGTTACTCTTTCCTGTGACGGGGCTTCCTGAGACGAAATCTCCTGTGACGAAATTTCCTGCGCCGGAGTTCCCTTAAACGGAGTTTCCTTGGACGGAGTTTCTTGGGCAATAGCAACCCAAGCCCCGAAGAAACCGGAGGGCAAACCAATCTGTAAAAAGCAGAAACAGAAGAACAACACACCCCAATAGATGGCGAAAAGGGGAGGCAACCCACGCTGCCCCTCATGCCGAACGACATGGTTCGGGGCCTCCCGCTGGGTTACGCTTCTAAGATCTTTAGATAGGGGCAAAAACTCGCGAACCATTTTGCCGACAACAGTAGCGATCAATCGGTAATCTCTCACGCTTCAAAACCGCGGGCTTGATTTCAGTTGAATCCCCATCATGCGGCCGATTGCAGTATGTCGACGCTCCTCTCGTTGGCATTATTTCAATTGACAAGTGCCCAAATTTCACTGGACGAATGCCCACCTTTTACCAGCGAAAATCGTGGGTGTGATCTTTGAGGTCCCATGCGACAATCCGTCGGAAGCCTCAAGCGATGCTCATTATCTTGGGCTTATTCCCATGTAGAAATTATAACTTCGGGCATCGCGCTTTTCCTCATGACTCATTTTCGGCGAGAGTTCTCGTTTTCGGAAGGCGGAATCTGGACTCCATTGCCGCGGATTATGTTTGTGCACCTGGGGAATAAGCGACAGGTTTTCCTCTGGGCCCTCACCCCCACGAGTTTTCTTAACTCCAGGAGTTTATGGACGGGGCATTCTGCGTCTTCATCAAGCCTTTGCTCCTTTTGCGACCGCTCAATTTTTTTGCAGCCGCAAATTGAAACCTTCGAAAGACACCGAGCCAGCAAGTGGTATTCAGACGTCCAGTAGATCGTTTTGCTGGGATCATACGAAATCGAAATTTGTCCGCTTTTGCGGAGTCCTAACTGTCGGCTCATATTTCTCGCCCGGCTAATCTTTCAACCTTTTCTTGCGGATTGTCTCACGAAAGGGTCATGAGCCAGTTCGCAACTGCACTTTACTCAGGGTCAAAAAAGCGATTTGGGGTAAAATAGGGGAGGATGTAAACTCCATCCGAAAAAATCTTGAACTGTTTGAACGTTGTGAGCTTTCAGCATATTGAGCTCTATCAAGAAAAATTCTGTGCTGAACCGGCAGGGATTTTGAACGGATCAAATGGCAACAGATTTGATAGTCATAAGTACTGAGTTTCCCCCGGAAAACGTTCCAAATCCCTGGTATTCCTAGTAATTCTAGCTTTGCCAGATTCTCTATTTTTATCGTTTTATGAATGTTTTTTGTGAAGGAGAGGGACCTAGGCATTGACGTCCGCTTCCCGCCGGCTAAAATCACAAGTGGAAATCGTCCCTCCTTTTAATGCTGTTTGAAAGAAAGATTTAAGGGGATCGGGGCCGGTTTTGGCCTTCAGATGTTTCCCACCTGATATTCCCGCCTCAAAAGGTAGCTGGCTCGCCCTTTGTGCGAGGAAGCAATACTGGCTACGGAAGGCTGCATGGCAGAGTTTGGAGCGTAGTTCATCGGCATTTATAGCCGGGTGAATCTTGCCAACAAAACTTCCTCGATTAGCACGCAACAGGATTGGCGATGATCACCGTTCGAACCCCTCGAAATAGTTGGGCTCTTGAGTCGCAGCACCTTGTTCGAGCTCGGGAAGCGCTTGAGCGGGATGGTGCCCTGGATCAATTCGCCGCCGAGATGGGTTACGCCACCGAAGAGGAGGCGTGGCGGGCGGTGGGCGATGCTTTGGGAATGGACTTCCTCGACTTAAGTACGGCTAAGGTTGATTTTTCACTCCTGCAAGATTTCCCCCTGCGTTTGATTCATCGTTACAACGTCTTTCCCATCGCCTTATCGAACAACGCGTTGGTGGTTGCCACAGCGAATCCGTTCGATCTAAACGCTTTGGATGCAGTTAGTGCCGCGGTCAAACGCAGCGTGATCCCCGTATTGGTGATGCCGAGCGAATTGTCGAAGCTCATCAAAAGCCGGCTCGGTGTCGGTGCGGAAACGATCAACGACTTGCTGGCCCAACAGGAGGAAAGTTCGCAGGTCGAGTTACTCGATCAATTGGAGTGGGATGCCAACGAAGCGGCCGAGGCCCAGGAAGCCTCGGTCGTGCGGTTGGTCAATGAAATCCTGGTGGAGGCCATCGAGGCCCGCGCAAGCGACATTCACCTCGAGTGCCAGGCTTCGGGAATGCGGATCCGGTACCGGATCGATGGGGTGTTGCAAACGCAACCGGCCCCGCCGCAAATCAACCGCTTCAAGAACGCGATCATCAGCCGGCTTAAGATTATGGCTCGACTGAATATCGCGGAAAAACGCGTCCCGCAGGACGGACGAATTAAGTTGAAGGTCAACGGCCGCGAGGTGGATATCCGGGTTTCCGTCATCCCGATGCTGCACGGCGAAGGGATCGTGATGCGAATCCTGGATAAAGACCGGATGGAGTTCAGCCTTCGTGGCTTAGGGATGGAAGAAGATGTCTACGAACAATTCCAGCGACTGATTCGGTTGCCGCACGGGATTATCCTGGTGACCGGGCCGACCGGCTCGGGTAAAACGACGACCTTGTACAGTGCCCTGAACGAGATCAAAAGCGAAACCACCAAAATCATCACTACGGAAGATCCGATCGAATACCACTTAGAGGGAATCAATCAGATCCAGGTCCATCCGAAAGTTGGTTTGACATTCGCAACGAGTTTGCGAAGCATTCTGCGTCATGACCCCGATGTGATCCTGGTGGGTGAGATTCGCGATTTAGAAACCGCCGAAAATGCAGTGCAGGCCTCGCTGACCGGTCATCTGGTCTTTAGCACCTTGCATACGAACGATGCCGCCGGTGCGTTCATGCGCTTGGTCGATATGGGGGTAGAACCTTTTTTGGTGTCGAGCACGATCGAAGCCGTGATGGCGCAGCGCTTGGTGCGGACCTTGTGTCCTGAGTGTCGCGAACCTTACTACCCGGCTGCTGATGAGTTGCCGGAAGATTTTCCGCTCGAAAGGTTCGCTCCGCGGCGGCCGCTGTTGTATCGGGCTGTTGGGTGCCGGGCGTGTCGTCAAACGGGTTACCGGGGGCGAATCGGCATTTTTGAACTGTTGGTGGCGAGCGATGAAATCCGCCGTTTAGCCGGCGAGCGAACCCCGACGCATGTTGTGAAACAGGTGGCCATGGCCGGCGGAATGCGCAGCTTGCGACAGGACGGCTGGATCAAAGTTTGCCGTGGACAGACAACAATCGAGGAGGTTTTGAGGGTCACCAAATCGGACTGAAGAAATCGAACCGCCGGTTGAATCGAGCGGCGGGGCTCCGCTGGTCGCAAGGTGATCGGTGCATCCTGCTAGAGCGGGGAAAGGGCCGAGATTTCGTTCGACAATCGCGGTCACCTTGCTACGGCTTGAAAAGTTCCGACGGGTAGCCTGCATGGACCTGATGATCCGAATGACGACATGATTTCGGCGGCGAATGGCCTTGGTTTGACCCACGACCTTCCACGGCAAACTGAATCAATAGACCCGCAAGGCGCATGTTCTGACAGGGCTTCCTCCTAACCCGATGCCTGAGTTTAGTTACGTAGCGCGCACCGCGAGTGGAGAGGATGTCACCGGGCTGCTTGTGGCAGGCAGTCGCCGCGAGGCCATCTGCGCACTGATGGATCGCTCCTTGTACCCGCTTAAAGTGGAGCCCGTTTCGCAGAAAGTCGGGGGTTGGTTTCGGCGTAGGGTGACTGTGGCTCAGCTTGCAAGCACCCTTACGCAACTGGCTGATCTTTTACAAAATGGTGTTCCCCTTTTGCAGGCTTTGACGGTCCTTGCCGAACAGTCGGTGCATCCGGAGCTTCGGCACGTCCTGACGCAGGTGCGCGACCAAGTAGCGGAAGGCGTTGCCATCGACCAGGCTCTTGCTGCCCACCCGAAGGTGTTTAATGAACTGGTGGTCAGTATGGTTCGGGCAGGGGCTGAGGGGGCTTTTTTGGAAGATGCGTTAAGGCGGACGGCAAACTTCCTGGAAATGCAGGAGGATCTGCGTTCCCGGGTAAAAGGAGCGATGTTTTACCCGGCGTTTCTGGCGGCGGTCGGGACCATTATCACCACAGCTTTGATTGTGTTTTTCGTCCCGCGATTCGCCGAGCTTTTTGAGAAGTTGGAGCGCGAAGGTGGCGGCCTGCCTTGGGCAACGGTGATGCTTTTGGGGCTAAGCAACTTTTTGGGACGTTTCGGTAGCCTGGTGATGGTCGTTTTGGTGATGGGAACTGTGGCGATTAAGCAGGCTGTGGCCAGCCAACAGGGGCGATTGATTTGGGATCGTTGGAAGCTGCGGATACCGTTGTTCGGGCCGATTTTCCTGAATTATGCCGTGGCTCGGTTTTGCCGCGTTTTGGGAACCCTATTACGCAACGGAGTACCGTTGCTGAAAGCGCTCGATATTAGTGCCCAATCGGCCGGCAATCGCGTCTTGGCCCAAGCCATCCGAGACTCAGCCGAGAATGTTTCCTCGGGGGAGACGTTATCGCGACCGCTGGCCCAATGCGGACTGATTCCTAAACCGATTATGGCGATGATCTCGGTGGCAGAGCAGGCGAACAATCTAGACGAAGTACTCGTGCAAATTGCTGAGGGAATTGAGCGAAAGATGTCGCGGCAAATCGACATCATGGTCCGCATGTTGGAGCCGATGATGCTCCTCGTCATGGGAGCGATCATCATGTTCGTGCTGGTAGCCTTACTTTTGCCGGTGGTGGAAATGAGTACCTCTCTGTAGCCGCACGAATTTTTGATTCTTTTACTCATGAGTTTTTGATTCTTTTACTCATGGAGGCATGTTGTGTAAGATGCGGTTCGTTTTTAGGGCACCCGGTTCTTTGGAGAGGAGCAACGAGAGGTAAAAAGCTATAGAGCGTGAGAGTTTAAAGCCGATACCCCGGGGCCCAATGGAAATAGTGAGATTTAAAGACGGGCGTCATAAAGCCTGAGAGTTCAGATCGAACATTAGGGGTGTTCAACAGGCGGTGAGTTTATTTGGAATAAATGTAGCCCTCCGGCGGCGGAAAGTTTCCTAGTGCTTCGCGGATCATAAGGATTAGAGTGCACGAGTAACCCTTTGAATTTCGCCGCGCGAGGCAGAAGGAGTTTGGCCAAGTATTGGCGAATTCTTCAAGTTGGGAAAGAAATCGGCTGCTTACAGGCGTGGAGGATTGGTGGTTAAATTGACCGGCCGAGAAAGTCAGCTCGCTGTCGCCGTAATATCGCTCTTTATTTGAAGTCAAAAAAAGAATCTGAAGTCAAAAAAAGAAAAGGCAAATGTCGGTTTTAAACTTGAGCACAAAAACACGTGTAGGGAGGTTTTTCCAATGAAGCGGTCGTCTCATTCGGCGTGTCGATGCCCTGTGCATCGTGGTTTTACCTTGATGGAAATGTTGATCGTGTTGGGGATCTTGGTCATGCTGATCGCCCTAGCAGCACCCCGGTTCTTGGGGGCTCAGCGAAAGGCGGATATCCAGGCTGCCAAGACGCAAATCGGCCTTTTCCGGGGGGCGTTGGAGCGGTATGCGCTGGACATGAAAACCTTCCCCGCGACGGAACAAGGCCTCCAAGCCCTCCTGACCGCACCGGCGGAAAGTACCGCCGCGGAGGGTCAAACGGCAGCGGCCGGTAATTGGGACGGCCCGTATTTGGATAAGACGGAGATTCCAAAGGATCCGTGGGGAAACGACTATCAGTACCGCTATCCGCCGGAAAGGGGCACGGGCGATTTTCCCGATATTTGGTCCTATGGTCCGGACGGCCAAGACAACACGGAAGATGATATCTGTAGCTGGGGAACTCCTCAGGCAGGTAGCGGCAGCGGGCAGCCGATCGAACCGGGGGCCGGAAGTTTTGATCGGCCTCCTATGACCCCGCCGCCGGCTCCGGGTCCGGCTACTCCCCCTGGGGGCGCAGCACCACCCCGCAGACCCACGGATATCTAGAACCCAAGGCAGTAAAGTTTTGCCTGGGGTTGAAGTGCCGCCGCGTTGCCCGAGCGATGCCCTGGGCAGCGCGCATGTAGGAAAGTTGTATTCTCGAAATAGACTTGCCCCTAGTAACGGACGAAAGGTGATGCCGAGATGATGCGCCTCACAGTTCGCCGGCGCAGGAAGCATCCCGGCTTTACCCTCGTCGAGATGCTTATCGTCGTTGCCATCGTTTGTTTGGTGTTGGGGCTTAGTTGGCCGGCGTTGCGACGCCCTGCGGGGAAGGCAACCCTTCGTGAAGCAGCCAAGCAGCTCCGCGCCGATCTGGTTCGCGCTCGCCTCGAAGCAATGCGGACCGGGGTGCCATGGATTCTGCGCTGGCAGGTAGGGGGGGTGCGGTACCATATTGGACCGGTCTCCGCAGTTGCCGATCTTTCCGGGGACCTATCGGGATCCTCATCGCAATCGGCCCCGAAAGCAGACCAGGGGGGCTCACCCGGGGATCTGCTGCCGGATGACTCAACTTCAATGTCGGCTTATTCTTCGACAGGGATTGCGCAGGCCGCGTTGAGTCGGGGGGAGCTTATTGAATCCACCCTCATCAGTGGAATTCGCTTTGCTGCGACTGAGTTTATAGAGGAAATGCGGGCGAAGGCGAGGGGGCAATCACCGGTGGGGCTCGGGCAGGGAACCGCCGATGGTGTTACCGCTGCTGCGGATGGGCTCGAAGGGGCAACTGGCGTAACCGGGGTGACGAACGAACTCGATGTTTCGACCGGCCGCTTGGGTGCCGTGGGCGAAACGGGTGATCTGTCTCAATTTTCCGGGAGAGAATCGGGGCTCTGGAATCAGATTATCTTTTTGCCCCACGGTCGATCCACAAGTGATGTGTTCTTAACGCTTCTTGATCCGGGTGGCTACTTCGTTCAACTCACCCTGCGATCGGCGACCGGCGGTGTGGTGATCGGTCCGGTAATGCGCATCCAACCTCGCGAAAGCTGGCCCCATGCCGGGAGCACTTTCTTGGGGGGGCAATCCGGGACACCTCGGGGGAGTGATTTGGCTTCAAGGGTTTTGCAATAGAGCCTGCTCGTTGAACAAGCGGAGCATGGTGCATTGAGCATCCTCACGGATCATATCATAGCGAGTCCTCCCTGACCAAGCGGGGTTTGGCCGATGCATGGTAGCACGCTGGGGTATTTGTTGGTGTCCGCCCCGAGTAAACAGCGTATCGCTCAGGATTTACAGCCCAGGATCTATGGTTGGTTCGCGATTTATTAGTGACGGGGAAAAAAGTGACGGGAGTTAAAATTAAGGAAGATGTCGCATGAAGTCGCAGTAAGTGTTAATTGGGACGTCAGAAAGATGCGTGGATCATCCTTCCGGCGAAGGTTCTGCAAGGCCGCGGGCAGAGTGGGGGCATTGCCCCCTGCCGCTGGTTTTTCGCTCATGGAGGTCTTGCTTGCGGTGGGGATTTTGCTGGCTTGCGCGATCGTTCTGGGTCAGATCGCCGGTGTCGGGCGGAAGCAGGCCCAGAAGGTTGAACAGTTGACCAAGGCCCAATTGCTTTGCCAAACCAAACTCAATGAGCTAATCTGCGGCGCGACACCCGTTCAAGCGGTTCGGGAAGAAAAATTCGCCGAAGCTCCCGATTGGCGATATGCCGTGGAACTGGAGTCCGGACAAGAATTCGGCTTGGCGCGGCTTACGGTGAGCGTGTGGTATCAGCCAGAGGGCGAAGAGTTGACCTCCAACAGTAACCGTGTCGCTTCGGTCCCAACTGGAGATTCGGCCACCCCACGTCCCGGGGAATTCAGATTGACCCGTTGGATCCGCGATCCGTCCGGTGGCGGCGATTCCGGCGGGAGGTCACTGCGTGAGCGGCTGATGGCTTCGGACGAAAGATCGCCGAGCTCAAGCCCCGGATGGGGGTCGGGAATCGGGAACCTATCGCCGGTTTCGGGCGAAAGCAGGCGGAGTTCGTTCGGTTTGCGTGGACTCCGCGGACAGCCGCAAGGGGTGTGGAGCACTCGGGCGTTTGGCTTCGGAGGGGCTTCCTTGGGCGGCGTACAGTCGGAAAGTGGAGAAGATGAATCCTTAGAGGACTAGTTCCGCGTCCGATTTATCGGAGCTTTCCTAGTGATCTCGGTCAAAAAAGCGGGGCTCTTGGTATTAGTGGCCAGATTGAAAGGGAAAAAAGGGCGGGACTGAAAGTAAAGATGATGGACCAACCGCCATCAGCATAGGCCCATGAGGCAGTTACCGGAGGATCGCTTCTCGTTTGCGGAAACCTTTTACACTTTTACCGTTATGATGTTGGAAGATGTAATTGCGGTGCAATCGACGCAGTGGCCTGGGTCGCCGGGCCTAATCTGCCGCAGGGGAGCGGCACGTGAGGCCGGGGTACAAACGGCCGATGCTTCGGCTACACCGCTTAACAATCGTAAGGTTCGTGGGCTTTTCGCGGGCGATCGCGCGGTGGGCCATCGGGGGTTCACCTTGCTCGAGATGCTCATCGCAATGTTTTTGACCGGGGTCCTGCTGACGGCCCTGTGGACCCTGCTGCATATTTACAGCCGCCTTTTCGAAACGGGTTTTGCCCTGGCCGAACAATCCAATTTGGTGCGGGCTCTGGTGGACCAGCTTGCGGCCGATTTGCAACATGCCATTCAGGATCCTGTGGCGGGCATTCCGCAGCGGCAAACCGGCCCCACGCCGGTCCGCCGATTTGGTCTGTACGGTACGAGTACGGAACTACGTGTGGATATCCTCCAGTCAGATGCGGCAACTCCGGCAATGCCGGATCCGGTGGGCGAAGAAGTCATTCAAGTGTCGACAAGCCCGGGAAGCGGTCTGCAACTACCGCGGGTTCCCGAATTGCGCACGGTTGAGTATCGATTTCGCCCGCCTTTTTCGAACGACGAAAGTACGGAGGACACCCCGAGCGACTCAAGCCCGACGGCTCACCGGCGGTTCGTAGACTCACTACCCGGTCTATTACGTTGGGAAGTAGACTACGAAACTCCACACCGATCGGAGGAGGAGACTCCTACCGCCTCGAATGCAGCTGAGATCTCGTCGGCGGGATCGACCTCTACGGCTGGGGGAGAACCAAGCAGCTTTAATCGAGCGTCCTTCTTTGAAGATTTGCCGGGTTTAATGCAGCAGGTAAGCGCGGGATTGGGGACCGGAGCACTTTATCTGCCCGAAGTCACTGAGTTCCAACTTCGGTATTTCGACGGTCGAGGTTGGTCCAGCAGTTGGGATAGCTTATCGCGTCGGGCACTGCCTGTGGCGATCGAGGTGACCTTCCGCATCACACCCTTGGAAAAACTTCAGGCTGCGGCCATTAGGAAATCGGGCGAGGCGGTTTCGGCCGGGTCCGAGTGGAGTGAGATCTCTTCTTCGGTATCGGAAAATGTGTCGGAAAATAGCACTTTGCCGGGGAAGGTATATCGGTTGGTCATTGATATTCCCGGGTCACCGAACCATCCTGCGCCGCGAAGCCTGCGGAGAGAGTCGGAAAGATCGGTCCTTCCCCCACGGATCGAGCGGCCGCCGGTTCCCGTCTCCGTCCCCCTAGTGCGTCCGATTGCGCCGGAGCGTCCGCGGAGCCAGCCTGACCAGTGGATGAGGGCCACCCCATGAGTACCCCGCTGCAAGCTTCGCGAAGCTGGCACCCGGCGCCTGGCCGCCGTGGTATGGTCCTACTCATCGTGATGGTCGTGGTGGCCATGCTTTCCTATGCAGGCCTAAGCTTTCTGACCAATATTTCAGTGGAACACAAAGCCAGCTTTTTCGAAGGGCAGCAGCTTCAGCTGGAGCAAGCGCTTCTTTCAGGGGTGGAATATGTGAAAGCCTTTTGCGAGCAGTCAGCTCAGGAGCGCGATTCGGCGGGTGGCTTCGGCGAAAGTTCGCGGATATTCGAAGGTGTCCCGGTCTGCGACGATCCGGCCTTTCTGGGAAAGTACCAATTCACGGTGTTGGTGCCTGAGCGGCGACGAAGCATAGCCGGACCGCGCCAATTTGGGGTGCAGAGCGAGTCGGCAAAACTTAGTCTGGCCGCAATTTTGGAATGGGAGTCTGCCCGGTCAGGCTCGGCCCGCGAGGCCCTTTTGAATTTGCCTGGGATGACCGAATCGATCGCCGACTCGATCCTGGATTGGATGGATGAAGATGACCGGCCGCGGGCCCAGGGGGCGGAGGCCGACTATTACGCCGGGCTAGGATTACCATATCGACCCCGAAATGGCGTCCCATTTGCGCTTGAGGAGTTGCTTCTGGTACGTGGGATCTCTCGCGCGCAGCTTTTCGGCGAATCCGGCAGCCGTCAAAGGGACACAGTCCCAAGGGCGGCGACGAGCGTCACAGGAAATAATGCTTGGTCCGGCGGAGAGCTACCCTGGGCCAATTTTCTGACGACTTATTCGGCGGAGCGGAACACAAGTTACGATGGTCGCCCCCGGATCTACCTCAACCACCCCGATCTCACTCAACTGCATGAGCAACTGCGGGAAGAATTCGGCCAATCGGTAGCCGACTTCGTGGTCCTGCTGCGTCAGTTCGGTGCGGAAAGTCAAGCGAGCGTTCAAAGCCCGGATCAGTCGGCGTCATCGCGTCGCAGCCGATGGGGGCGGTGGGGAAGCCGGAGGCGAATCTCGGCTGACCAGGAACCGACGGCAGAAGCCGAGCAGACCTTTCCGATGCAAGCCTCGGACTCCGCGGGATCGCAGGTAACGATCGATTTTTCCCAACCGCTGCGCTTTCAGCTTGCAAGCCCCCTGGATATTGTGGGAACCAGGGTCCGTGTCGTTCGCCCCAATGAAGAAAATCCCCGGTTCATAGCAAGCCCCTACACTTTGGAGCCGAGCAACCTGGCCAATTACCTCCCGAATTGGTTGGATCGGACAACGACCTTTCGCGAACCGGTCATCCGTGGCCGCATCGATGTAATGCTGGCCCCGGCCGAGGTACTGCGGGCTATCCCCGGGTTTGACGAGGCGATCGTTCAGCGGATCCTTTCCACGCGTGCCTCCGGGACGGAGGGCCGGTCCTCTCACCGAAAGAGCCTAGCGTGGCTGGTCACCGAGGGGATTGTGAGTGTTGGCCAATTGCGCTCGATGGAGCGTTATATCACGGCTCGATCCGATGTCTTCTGCGCGGAAATCGTGGCCACCGCGGATCAACTCCCCGGTTTATCGCTAGCGGCTCGGGTAATCGTGGATGCTACAAACATCCCCGCTCGCCAACTATACTGGAAACAATGGTTTATTTCGGGGGAATGATGAGTGATTCAGCGGCTTTTGGCATTGGATTGGGATGAACAGGAAGCTCGCTACCTGTTCGCCACGGCCTTCCGAGACAGGCTAACAGTTCGTGCAGCCGGCACCGTCCCTTTGGTGGATGTGGGGCAGGCGGGGGGCGTACCGCAACCGGATTTGGCCGGCTCGCTCCGCAACGCGCTGGCCGGGTTGGTGAAGTGGCGACCTCGGCTCCTCCTTGCCGCGGAGCGTTCGCGGATTGAACTTCTTCATTTCGAGCTTCCTCCCGCTCAGGACTTCGAGCTGCCGGAGCTGGTGCGCAATCAAGCGGTTCGTGAGCTACAACTTCCGCCCGAACAATTCGAGGTCGATTTTGTCCCGCTGCGTCAGCCGGTAGCGGCGGCAAACTCCCTGCGGAAAGTGATGGCGGCGGCGATAACGCGGGAGGAAATCGACCGGATTCGCACTATTCTCGCGAGCCTCCGATTGAAGCCCTACCGGATGCTCCTGCGACCATTAGCCGCCGGTTCCCTACTGCTGCGCGCCTTCAAGGACATTGCTGAGCCTTGTGTGGTAGTCAACAAGCTTCCGTTAGAGGCGGATTTAAGCATCATTAACTTCGGGCAAGTGATCTTTTCCCGAACGGTTCGCCTTCCGGGATCCACGGCCGCTTCGCAGGCTCAGCGTTTCGTGGGGGAAATTGAACGGACGATCATGGTTGCCCAGTCTCAGGAGTTAGAGGGAGAACCGATCGCGGCGATTTATCTGCTGGGCAATCAGTCGGAGCATGAACAACTGTTATGGCAGTTATCCGACCGGGTAAGCACGCCCGTTCACTGTCGGGACCCCTTCGAGGTGGTTTCGGCGTTTCGCTGCGCGGTGCCGCCAGAATCCGGCCGTTTTGCTGGGCTGATCGGCATGCTTTTGGACGAGGCAGCCGGGGCGAAACACCCAGTCGATTTGCTTCACCCGCGTAAGCCACCCAAAACCCCCAGTAAAGCGCGGATTGCCGCCGCGATCGGCGGTATCCTCTTTTTGGGGCTGACTGCTTGGGGCTACACAATCTGGTCGGAGTATGCGGAGATTGCCGGTACGAATGCCGCACTGGAGAGTGAGCTGAGGGAGTTGAACGAGACCGCGAGCCGGGCGGCCCGTCAACAGCGGTTGATTAATGCCGTGGCTCAATGGCAGGCTGCCGATATCAATTGGTTAGATGAATTGGGCGACCTATCCCTCCGCCTTCCTTCAGCACGGGATTTGGTCGTAGGACGAATGACGATGAGCGTCTCCGGCGCTACCGGTAGCATTTTCCTGCAAGGCCTCATTCGTGATCCGAAGATTGTTCACGACATGGAACGCTCGATCCGCGATTCTTACCGACGGGTACAAACTCCGCGGATTCAGGAGCGGGAAGTATCGGGCGACTACGCCTGGGTGTTTGAGACAGCTTTGGCCGTAAGTCGACGTCCGCCGCAGCAGTACGTACTCTATCAAGCAACCTCACCTACTCCGGCTGTAGAAAGCGACGAACTAGCCGATCGTACCGCTTCTGCTCCATCTCCGCCGGTTGAGGAGCCGGCACCCCAACAAGCAAAAACTGCGGCGAGTTCCGGCCGGGTGGCACAGACAGTCGGCGGAACCGGGCCGAACCCTGTAGTTCCGGCGAGGTCGGGCCAATGAGCAAGTATCGGCAGTATATCCTCGGCAGCATTTTCCTCCTCATGGTCTTGTACTACGTGGGGGAGCAGTTTGTCGGCCAGATGGTCCGACGTCCACTGGAAGCAGCAGGGCAGCGCACGCAGCAATTACAAAATGCCATTGAAAAGCGTCGAAAGGAACTGGCGGCTGCTCGTCAGGCAGCGCAGCTTTTGGCACGGTGGCAATCGCAAGCTTTGCCGGCGGACCCAGAGCTGGCGCAGTCGCTGTACCAGGCCTGGCTGGTGCAATTATGCGACGAAGTGGGGTTAAGCAATCGAAGCCTAAATGTGGGAAGCCCTCGAACCATCGGAGGTCAGTTTCAGGTACTTAGTTTTTCGGTCCGAGGGCGGGGCTCCCTCGAGCAACTCATGCGAATGCTCTTTGGCTTTTATCAGACCGATCTGCTCCATCAAATTCGGAGCATCAGCTTGACGCCCTTGGAGCAGGCCAATCAGTTCGATATTTCAATCTCCATCGAGGCAGCAGCGCTTCCCGGGGCATTTGCCAACCTTCGCGATACGGAACAAGTGGTGCAAGAATTCACCGCGCGTACGTGGCGGGGCTCCGACCGATTGGCCGCGAAAAACCTCGAGGATTACCGGCTAGCCATCCTCGGCCGCAACCTTTTTCAGTTCAGTGCTCAGCCGGACCCTCTCGATTATACGGTGCTGACCTCAATTAATTCGGTGAATGGTCAGCCAGAGGCTTGGTTCAACAATAGAACAAATGATCAGTTGCTTCGCCTGCAACGCGGCGAGACCTTTGAAATCGGCTACTTCCAGGGCAAAGTGCTCGAGATTCTTGAAAGCGATGTCATTGTCGAATCCGATGGCCAGCAATGGCTGATTTCCTTGGGGGAGTCTATCGGTCAAGCGGCCGCACTGCCGACCGAATAGCTCTGCGCCTAATCGAAATGAACTCCCAAAAGCCGGTCGAGCCCTCTGGGCAAGCCTAGAAAAGCAAAACCCGGCAGGGCCGTTCCCTGAGATGTCTCCACGTATCACCGCATCTTACTGCAATGTGTGTCTGCGAGGTTGAATTTCTTTACGATCCTCGGTTTGCACTCTGATCATCTTTTGTTTCTTACACATCTTGTGCGCAGGCGAGATCGGGGTGACGGAATCCGTTTGAAGTGAACTACTCGTACCGGCGGCGGGGTTTCGCCCGGTACAAGAAGCTCCTTTGTCCCTTGTAAGATGCCACTTTCGCTTCCGCTCCGCCGGCAGTAGTGGTAGTTCTGAGGCCAACGTGTAAAATCCGGACCCGACAAGTAGCAGGTGGAATACAGGCCCAAATTGGGGCAATTCGGTTTAGAGCGCTTGCGTGCGAGAGACACTCTAGGGGGTAGGGTCCACAATTTCCCCCTTTGGTGCCAAAGTTTGTCGCCGGTGCGAGATCTGTGGAGTTAACCCGGTCGTTAAAATGAACCGGATAAAAGAAGGGTACCCACGTTATCCGCGACCAAATCAGTAAGAATTCGACCGGTTAAACTGCGACCTTCGGCGGAATTCCCCTTAGCCGGCAGGATATGCCAACCGACGCACTTGGTTTGGCCGAGGGACGGAATATGTGGATCAAGCTGTTCGAAGACCCCATCCTGGTGGTTACCTTGGGCATGATGGCCGAGATACTTTTGCTGATTGTCTTCATCAACACAAGGCACCGGGGGGTGTTGGGGGCCATGGGAGCGATCCTTGTTTTAGTTGGAGTCCTGCTTGGGACTGAGTGGCTGGTGGTCACCGATCGAGAACGGATCGAGCTGTGCCTGGATCAAGGGGTGGATGCCTTGGAACGCGGTGATCTTGAAACGATCTTCGATCTCACGGCTCCTACCGCCGCCCTTACCCGCGCGCGAGCTCGATGGGCCCTAGCCAATTTCAACTTTAGGCACATTTCTCTTAGAAATCTCCAAATCGAGCTGAACCCTTTGACAGTCCCCCCGACAGCGAGGGCCAGTTTCCGAGCCCTTTTCTCCTTCGAGGACAAAGCGCGGCGAATCCCCCGCCGATATCACGAGGCAGGTTTTGAGGTCGAGTTTGCCCGGCACGGTGACCGCTGGCTTGTGACCGATCATATCGAATATCACGAATACCCCGGTCCGTAAACACTCCCCTCGAACGCCGGCATGCGGAAACCGCGAGGTTACATCGTCGATTGAAAAGCTAACCGAAATCTGATCTGTTGATCACCGCCCGCCTGCTTCCGATTAAGCGTCCCGAAAAGTACGCTTGATCCGGAACCAATAAGCTCGGCGCCCCGAAGAGATTTGTTTGCATACTCGACGAGGTTTCTTTTGAAAACGATCTTTGTGCGTGCAACGCAGGCCTCCGAGAATCTGAGGAAGAATTCCCAATAGCCGTGACTTGGAAGCACGCAGAAATCAACTTACACCCGGACTTTGGAAAGCAAAAGGGCACGCTGAGCTCGCCGCGTGGAGCTAAATTGACCTATAAATCATCAAAGCAATCGGTGGTTGATCGGGGCGAATTTCGCCGCAAAGCCCTGCCGCTATTTCATCAGAAAGTCGGAACTTATGCCTTGTGAACGGCGGAAGCCCACCTCGTGTGTAACATCCCGATACGCATCTTCAACGCTGATTTCCTCGGGAACCACAGGCGCTGCGAAGCCTTAACCCTCGGGACCTTCATTTAACCACACGTTGATGCCGGGTGCTTTCCACGTGTAGGGTTTGCCGACGATATCCGGCCGACCGTCGCCATTGAGATCGGAAAGGCGGGATTCATGGTTACAAATTCCTAACGAGATAACTTCCGCGCGAAACCGCCCTTTACCATTTCCGTAAAAGACCCACTGCCTACAACGATCTCCGGCACCGGGGGTATGCATCTCGGCCGCGTAGATGTCCAGATGCCCATCACCATTGATATCGCCAAGCTCGAGCGTGTGCCCATGGTCCACATGAGGGACGAGGATCGTTTGATGCCAGCGGTCGTTCCGAAATTCGTATAAGGCTAATGGCCCCACGCCATCGCCCGAATTGAGAACGACTTCGGGTGAATCTCCCTCGATGAGATCCCCCACAGCACACCGGGACGAACGATACTCATCGATCAGGTGTGGCACAAATCGGTCGCCGCCCTCATTTTTGAACCAGTAGCCACCGCCCACAATATCCTCCTTTCCATCGCCGTTGATATCCGCCCGGGCAAGGCCCTCATACGGGGGGCCAGACCAAGACCAAACTTCTTTTAACTGCCACCGCTCCTGCGCCGTGGGTTGCTGCGGTATGGGAGCCAAAAACAATGTCCGAGCTCGCTGATTGAAGAAGACAATTTCCGGCCGACCGTCGCCGTCGAAATCCGCCGCCAATTGGTCATGATGCTGGTTCGCCCCCTGGGATTTAATGACATGTCGCGGCCAAGGGCCCTTGAATGGTTTCCCGGGATTTTCCCACCACCACAGTTCATTACTTCGATAGTCACCCCCTAAAACCAAATCCAGCCGACCGTCGCCATTGATATCGCAGACCGCCCCGCCTGCCTCGATGGGTAACGACGCCGGTTCGATGATCCAACGCTCCCAACCATCCGCCTCCCATTCGTAGCCGACGATTGCAGGGGAAGCGGTGCGCTCCGCGATGGCAAACTCCTGCCGTCCATCCCCGTCGAAATCCGCCACCACGCAAGCCGTTTGTTGATTCCCGACTCCAGGAACCGGAAGCTCGCCTCGGGCAGAACTTTGGTGCCGCCACCGTACCTTCGTCGGCGAAACATCGTGGCCGCACGCGACTTCGGCACCTAACCAGCCGATGAGAAGCAAACTCATCACCCCGAGTTTGAACGCAGTTGCCACTGGAGATTCCCCCACTTCACTCAAGGGTTACAGAATTCTTACTATCCGCCGACGATACCCCCCAAAAAGATTACTTAAATTTTCATTAAGCCAAAGTTTTCCGCCGAAATGAAGCAGGAGTTATGGAGCCATCGTTTGACGGTGACCTAAAGAACCAACGTCGCAAACCTGCGCGCAACCCCTTGCATTAATCAGACTGCTGGAAAACAAACCACCGGGACCCGAGCAAAAACATCGAAGGGACCACACAAAAGGGCGAGGCTATAGCCGAGGGTAGTTTCACGATTGTTCAGGCAAGACCCTACCCTATCCGGAGGGTATCCAGAACCGCGACGAGACCGCAGCACCAAACTCTCGCAATTGCCCCTTGGAGGGCCTCTATACAGGCCAACGCCGTCCCGTAAAAGGGTGGGTGAGGGGACTCGAACCCCCAACTCCCAGATCCACAGTCTGGTGCTCTAACCACTTGAGCTACACCCACCGTCGAAAAACCGATCGAAACGCCGGCAAACCGCGAAGGTTTGACAATCAATTGACATATTTACTCGTCATTTTACTTCGGATTGAATCCCGGCTGCCAGCGTATGTTCCTGCTTTCTGAGGGTATCTTTTCCCACAATTTTGACGGCATCCTTTCGAGAATATGGTATCACCGAAAAAGCAGATTCGCTAGCCCGGCAACTTTTCGAGAGGGCTTTCTGAACGGTGAAAAAGCGGAGAAACAACCCAGCGATCCCCCTTCACCGCCAAGGCCAGCGTGCAACACCCTTATATCATCTCCTGTTTTTTCTTACTGTCCCCGAAAGTTGCTCTTCCCTTGATATTAACCTCAACCCAAAGTCGAAGGGGATTTCCACCATTTGTGTTCTTGAGCCTTATCGTAGACGCTCACCCGTAAAGCCGCAGCGGCGCGGTTGCTGGGGATCTTTCTCCCGGGCTTACCCACCCCCGACCAAACTCACCGCGACTTCTTTGTGTTCTACTTCCTCAGTCCCTAAAACAAAGCCTCAAACGTATCAAATGAGCACATTGCCGATCACGATTAAGATCTTTCATCTTTCCTGAGGACTAACACAACAGCAGTAAGGCGTGAAAACGCACGGATTCCCCAGCCGAGAGGCTCATAGCTCTAGACCCCAGTATATTTGATATTTGCCGCCGAGTGCCAATA
>OGCI01000454.1_pt1 | contig 47631 bp, 36 predicted proteins | sample 1570021 | NCBI WGS metagenome assembly OGCI01 (sample SAMN06264664, study PRJEB24512) | hot springs metagenome | isolation source: Hot spring water | place: South Africa: Tshipise | collected 2015-06-21
CTTAATCTCCTATTACAAGCTTCCTATTACAAGTTCAAGTTAAAGAAAGCTAGACGATTGATCGCTCGAGAGAGGGGTGAACTCCGTTGAGGATATCCGTTAGGCATAAAAGCATGGCCGCGTTTTTGGAGGGCCACTTTCTGCGGGGAAAAGGCCGGGTTGTCTTCGGGAGATGGGATAAGGTCGCGCGGAATAGGGCTACTCGTGCCGCGATTTTGGCGCTGTGCGTTTTCACTTTTTTTTCCAATCCGGCCGATTGCCAATGGCAAGAAATCCGCTCGATCGGCCTGTTTGAGATTTGGGCACAGTTTCCCCTGGCGGAGGTTGAGTCGGAGCTTGCACCCCTTCTGCGCTTGCCGGAGGATTTGCGGCGGGCTCTTTGGATCGAGACCCCTCCAGTCTCGGTGGTTGTGCAAATCTTCAAAAGTCGTGCCGAGTACCGACAGCATTTAGAGAGTTTTTACCCGGATGTACCGTTTCGGCGAGCATTGTATGTACAGCGGCAAGGTCGAGCGGTAGTCCTGGCTTATCGCAGTGGCGAGCTGCTTACCGACCTGTTGCATGAAGGCACGCATGCGCTTCTCCACCAATGGCTGCCCGTGGTTCCACTTTGGCTCGATGAGGGGCTGGCAGAATACTTCGAGATGCCGCCAGGGCGTCGGGCATTCGACCACCCGCATCTGGAAACTGTGAGGCGCGAGTTGCGGTGGCGTATGTTGGTAGATTTGGAGCGTCTAGAGAATCTGCGAGATATGAGCCAAATGGGAGGGAAAGAATATCGTGGTTCCTGGGCGTGGGTTCACTTCTTCTTAAATGGTCCGCCGGAGGTGGCGGAGGAGTTTCGAGCTTATCTGCGAAATATTCAGCATGGCTACCCTAATGGTCGTCTTTCTGAAAGACTTGCTGCCCGATTTCCGGAATTAGAGCGAATGGTGAAAAGCCATTTCAGGTCTTGGCAACCGTGAATCTGGTAAAGCTTCGTAGATTGTAGGGAGAAATGTGCGCCGGGCATCGGCACGATTTCCGTCGCCTCCTTATGTCATTTTGCTTTTTCCTACATTCCCCTTTTTTCCTCCAGTCCCAACTTCTCAGAAAGGCTACAGCGCGTTTACCCCGTGAGTTTGTCGAAGGCAGGGGGCCCAACGGGTAAAAAACCCGTTTTCTCTTCCCACTTTCTCCTTTAGAAATGACTTCCGTACGTTTTGCCGGGAAGCCGTGCCCTTCGAATACTCCGCGCATGTTTAGACAATACACACCCGCGTAAATGCGGTTCTCTTTCGCGACGCTTGCGCGACGGCTGCACTTCTTGGTTGTGCGTTAATACGCGGGTGACCTCATAATCGATGAAATGTGCAGGCACACCGCGGCGAATCTGTTGAAAATGAATAGCCTGCGGTGAATAGACGGGATCGGAAAGTGCTTGTCTTATTTTTTTTAATCTTCCTAGTCGACACAAACTCCTCATCCTAACAGTTGGCTCGATATACCGAATTTCCCTGTGGAGATGCGATAGCCACGAAAGCAGGGAGGTTCTGGGAAAACGCAGGCTAGTTGCACTCAAGTTATTGGGGAGTGGGTGCCGATACCTTTGACGAATACGTGATTGCAGCACCTTGCCTGGGTCCAAGGTGCGTTTTGGCTTTGGTTCTTTAAGGAGAAGTAGTCCCATGACACGGATGCACCATTCTAAGTGGCTGATCATTGGAATGCTCATAAGTTGTTTTATTTTTCCACGCGCCGTGATGGCCACGGGGGTGCCTGAGCCAGCAACCAATCCGAGTAGTATCCGGGACGTGGCCCTGAAGGATGGTGGCATTCTGATCGGCCGGGTTGTCGACACGAATAACGTGCCTCAGGCTAAGGTGCCGGTAAGTTTGATTGCTGGCGACCGTCAGCTCGCCGTAGGAATGACCGATGAACAGGGTTACTTCGCGTTTCGTGGGTTGAAAGGTGGGGTATACCACTTGGTGTCGGCGAAAGGGTTGGCGGCTTATCGCGTTTGGGCTCCGGAGGTTGCTCCACCTAATGCGCAGCCTGGAGCGTTGGTCGTGGCCGGCCAAGACTTAGTACGGGGTCAGTTCGGCGGCCGGCTGGGCATGATCTTGACGCATCCGCTCGTAATCGCGGGAGCGGTGGCGACGGCAGTTGCGGTCCCGATCGCAATCGCGGCGGCGGATGACGACGAGGAGCCTCCCGCCACCCCGTAGGCTCGCCTTCAGAATGTGTTGCCAACGGATATAAACGGATGGATCGGCACAGATCCAAAGGCTAGAGCTAGCGAGAGTTGCGGCAGGCAAATAAACCCCTCAAAACTGAGTGAAAAGTTAATCGTTTGGAGAAGCGAAGCTAACGATAACCTAGACGTTATTTAGGAGAGACGAAACCAGCACTCGAACAAGCTAAGGTACGATAGTTCTCCCGCAAGTTTTCGGTGAGTAAAGGGGGCAAGCGGGTTATAAATCCGGTTGCTTCCTCCCCTACGGTGCCCCCTCCGTGCGCCATGCGTGTAAGCAGTCAGGTAGGCCACATCGTACCCGCGTAACCTACACCCTCCGGGCGCCCTGCGTGTAAACCCCGCCTTTGAAAATCCGTTGAGTTTGATCCGCCGTAAGTGTGCCAGGATGTTCCTGAGGTTAGAGCCCTCTTGGCATAAGCGGTGATTGGCGGTGGCAACGGGCATCAATCGGCGACCAGGGAGTACCCCGGGACCGCTGGTAAGGAGGTGGTTTGCAGGCGGGGACTAATTACGGGAAATTGCGGGGAAGAACTGCGGGGGATTTTTGTCTCCGCGGTTTGCCTTCGGTCCGTAAAACGTAGGGGGTCGCAGAACCCTCGGCACGACGGGGTAGCTGTTTAAGCTAAGTTAAGCGGTTTGAGCTATATTGAGTGACTGAACCGAAAAACTAAGTGAAACCGAAGCCTATGAAGGCTTTAGAGCCCCGGTACCCCCGGGGTTTTTTTGTTGGTGTAGTGGGGTTTTGGCATCGATGCCGAGTGCTCTAGCTCTTGTGTTGAGGCGGTCTGTCATTACGCCGCGGGCGATGAAGCGTACTAAGCCAAATTATTAAGCTTGACCCGAGTAGTATGCTTTTCGAAAGTCGTACTTTCGTCGAATCGAAAACAGGGTGGAATCCAAAGTTGTATTGTCGTCGAAGAGCGTGTGAATTTGCGCCGCGTGTTGGATCGGTTTCTCTTTTTTGTAGACCGGTTACAATCTTTTCAGAATCTTTGGATCCAATTTGGTGCTTACCGGCTCGAGGGGCTTTGATCTTCGACCGGCAGGGGCTATCTTGAGAAGCTCTTTTGGTGGGATACTTCGAAACGTAGGCGATCATCGGAACGGGGAAACATAAGATGGGTGTTGGGCGAGCAAAAATCAGCATCATTGGCGCGGGAAATGTCGGCGCAACCACGGCTCTTTGGTGTGCGGCTGCTGAGTTGGGAGATGTCGTTCTGGTAGATATTCCGGAAGTGGAAGGCATGCCACAGGGCAAAGCCCTCGATCTTTTGCAAGCTTCTCCAATCGTGGGCTTCGATGCCCGGATTGTGGGGACAACCAGTTACGAAGCCACGGCCGGAAGCGATGTAGTGGTGATTACCGCCGGAGTTCCGCGAAAGCCGGGGATGAGTCGCGAAGACTTGCTGGTCACCAATGTGCAGATCGTCACGAAGGTGGCGGGGGAGGTTCGTAAAAGCTCACCACAAGCGATCGTCATTGTCGTGAGTAATCCCCTGGATGCGATGGTCTACAGAGTGTGGCAGGTGACGGGATTTCCCCACCATCGCGTCATGGGGCAAGCTGGGGTTCTAGACACGGCGCGGTTTCGCACGTTTATTGCCCAGGAGCTTGGCGTGAGCGTGGAGGATGTTTCGGCGATGCTCCTTGGGGGGCATGGGGATACTATGGTCCCCATTGCTAGTTGCACATCCGTGGGGGGTATCCCGGTGACGCAACTTATCCCGGCGAAGAGACTCGATGAGATCATTGAGCGGACACGCCACGGCGGGGCCGAGATTGTCAATTTGTTGAAGACTGGTAGTGCCTACTATGCCCCGGCTGCGGCAACGGCGCAGATGGTCGAGGCGATTGTTCGGGACAAGAAGCGTTTGATTCCCGTGGCTGCATATTGCGACAAACAGTACGGGGTGGGGGGCTTGTTTGTCGGTGTTCCTGTGGTGTTAGGAGCCAATGGAGTCGAACGGATTATCGAGTTGGAATTGTCGCCGAAAGAGCAGGTTGCCTTCACCAAGAGCATTGGCGCAGTCAGAAAACTGGTCGAGCAAATGAACGAATTGTGTCCCATTTGAGCCGCGCGAACCCTGTCGCGGCTTTGGTGGCCTTTTGTGGACCTTGGCCATCGAGCACTAATCGATGTGGCCGGTTGCCTTGGGGGATCGGAGACGATCGTTTTGAAAAAAGTGGTGGGTCGATTAAAGACGTGGTTTTGAGGGGGGTGGTTGGGTTCCCAAGGCCGCCTCCGCCAAAGCGTCAATCTAGTTAAGCGCGCGGAAAGTTCGATAACCGTGGAGAAGAACTCTCGAAGGAAAAGTGCTTTTGGTCCTTCGGGCCGGCGTGATTTTGAGTTTTAAGGCGGCAACGTTATGAACGGGTGTTTCGGATATTAGGTTGAAAATCGCATTTGGCTTGCAGTTTGCGTATATCTTGTTTCGGATATTTTGTTTCGGATATCTTGTTTCGGAGACGGGGGAAGCTCAGATCACCGGGGGAGATATTAGCTCTTCTAGCGTCGCATCGATCGGAACAATGGTCTTATTGAGCGACTTTTCGGCAAACAGCTATTTTCTTTTTTCGAGTCCTTTTTCCGCGGTTGATCGCACTCAGGGATGGCGGCAGAATTTGTGCTGGCGCAAGCAGATTGTGTACGGAAGCCTGCCGGCGATCAAATCCTCCTTCTAAAGGCGAATACGCTTTTTCGATTGGCCGGAGTTGACACAGGAGGCTTCCCAAGTTTAAAGTTTTGCCCGTCGCAAATTCCGATGCGCGTTGGGTAGCATTTCAGGATCGTCTTCTGGGCAAAATCTCCTTCTGGAGAGCCTGGTCGAATGATGGGTGGAAACACCTGTCGGTAAGGGCCGTAATGCGCTCACTCGGTTTTGAGGAACTTCCGCATTCAGGGTTTTGTGTTCAGACGCAAGAGGCGAGCGATTAATTGGATCAAAAGGCAAGTGGGGTGGCCTATCATGGAGCCTTCCAAGTCTGCTTCAAATAGATCGTCCTCCAAAAAACGCTTTCGAAGTTCGTCAATAGAGGGCGGGGTCTTTCGCCATTCGCTTTGCGAATCATCCTATGTCCTATTCGCGCCGCAGCATTATGAGCCCAATTATGCATACCCATTGTTAGTGTGGTTGCATAGTCCGGGTTGCGACGAGACACAACTGCTGCGAATCATGCCTTTTGTGAGCTTGCGCAATTATGTAGCGGTAGCTCCCCAGGGATTGCTCCGGGAAAATTGCGAGGAATCTCGTCAGGAGGGCGTGGAGGCCACGGGGGAAAAAGGCTACGATTGGCCTGAGACTGCTGAAGATGTTGATTTAGTGTGGACCCGAGTGCTGGATGCCTTGCAGGCTGCGCAAGGACGTTATCATATTTCGCCGCAGCGGGTTTTTATTGCAGGTTGTGATCGCGGCGGGACGATGGCCTTGCGGATTGCCCTGGAGTGGCCGGGGTATTTTGCGGGGGCTGCATCGGTCTGCGGGGCGTTTCCGCAGGGATTTGCCCCGTTGAGCCGGCTTCGGCAGGCGCGGCATCTATCGTTGCTATTGACCGTGGCTCAGTTCAGCCAGACCTATGGCCCGCAGCAGGCGGCCCGGGATCTGCGATTACTCCACGCAGCGGGCTTCAACTTGCTTTTGCGTCAATATTCTTGTCCGCATCAGCTCCATGAAGTGATGTTGGCTGATCTGAACCGGTGGATCATGAGCGAGATCACCGGCACGGATCATTTCTCCAGCGGTAGCCGGCGTGTTGCTTGGGGATAGTAGCTCGAGGATAAGCGGCTTCTGAGAGCGGGCAGACGGTTTTGTCGATTTTGTCGATGGTTAAATCTCCTTTGCAATTAAGCAAGGCATAGCGGCGGGCCTTGGCGGTTTGGAAAGAATGATGGCGTAGGTCAATGCAGCGGCGGCAGAGTGTTGGTCGATTGAGAGAACTCGACTAAGAGAAGTTGCCCGCTACTCAGGCGGCGCAGGGTTTCGATAATGCCGGAGGTCACGGAGGACCTTTCGATGAAACGATTGTGCTTTCGATGGATCGGCGTTTTTTTCCTGCTTATCATCTTTTGCTTGCCGGCATCCACTCTTGCGCAAGGGCAGAAAACGAGACTGGATGCCGCCACAATTAAAGCGGGTTTGAGGACGGAAACCCCGGAAGAAAACGGCTACATCGAGCAGGTGCTCGAAATGGTTCGTCGGGGGCAATTGCCTCGGAAGCTTGTCGAGGCAACGTTCTTTTGGGCACGGCGCAAGCCGGACCATCAATTCCAGTATTTTCAGCGGGCTTTGCGGCTTCAAGCTACGCGGCTTGGCTTCGATGCACCGTAAGTAAGAAGGCTCGCCGATTTTCCGGGGGGTTCTTATCTTTCAATTTTCGCGGCCTTGATCCTCTAATTTTCGCGGCCTTGATCCTCTTTTGCCCGGCGGATCTCTTGCGCCAAGGGAAGCTCGAAAGATCGTTTTTCGAGCCGTATTTGCGTTTTCGCAACGAAGAGCCGATGAATCGGCTTGAAGCCCTGGCGACCTGGGGGATGCGCCGGCCTCGAGGCCGGCGGCTTCTATCCGGCGGCTTGATTCAAATCACCTCATGAGACATCTGACGGAGCCCCAATCGTCTTGATGTGCCCCCCTTTGAACTGATTTGCCTGCCTACGCATCGTGCCGGATCGAAGTCGCCGTATTGGCGCCTTCAACTGAATTGACGGCAGAGGTCCGGCTCTGATCGAATGACAAAGCAGGAGCTTAACCGGTCGGAGGTGCAGCCGATTGTGGAGGGCAAGAAATCGGCTCATTTCGTCCCAAAGTCTGTCAAACCGGCGAGGTTTTCGCAAGGATGGATCTGGGCCGCGCGCTTATGACAAAAGCCCGCCAAGGCTGGGTAAGGCTTAGTGCAGTGGCATCTTGCCCCCGTAGTTTTCCCCGAATATCCTCGAAGATGGCTTTTGCGGGGGGATTAGTGAATCGGCACCCAGGCTCAAACCCGGGGAGGAAAACCCATGGCTTCCTGTCGTGAAAAGATGGTTGTTAAGAGGAGGTCAGAGGCGGGCCAAACGGTCGGCTGCAAGCTGTGCATGAGCCGGCGGCGATTTCTTGCCGCCGGATGCGTGGGCGGTTCTTTGCTGGCCACCGGCGCTGTTTGCCCGGCAAGGTGGTGTAGCGGTCATGAGACGGAAAAGCCGCGGCCGAAAATACGGCTAGTCTTCGCATGCTGGAGTTTGGTTCAAGATCGGCCGACTTGGCCCCATTTGGGGTTCGACATGCGGCCGGAGATCCAGCGAGTTCAGGAACAATTGCCGAAGCTTTGCCCGGAGTTGGAGTTTCTGCCGGTTGTCGTTCATACGCCGGAGGATGCCAGCAAGTTACTAACGGCCGACGAGCGAGATGGGATCACCGGTTACATTGTGTATCAGATGAATAATTGGATTCAGGTGATGCAGCCGATTGTGGCCGCGGGTCGGCCCACGATCGTGGCTCAATTTATTTACGGGGGAAGCGGCGGGTTTTTGGTCTACACGGCTGGGTTGCGGAAAAAGTATGAAAATATCGCGGTCATCAGTTCTTCCAAGATCGAAGATTTGGCTGCCGCTGCGCGATGCTTCCGGCTCATTGCCCAAGGGGCCAGCCCAAGTGAATTTGTGGAAGCTTGCGAACGGGTTCGGCGGGAAAGCACGCCGGCGGCTTCGCGATTGGCCGGTGTGGCCGATTCGTTGCAATTGACTTCGCCCCGCGAGGTATTGGAAGCTTTGGCAGGGAGCAAAATTCTTGCCGTGGGGCGGTATCAGACAGCGGTGGCAGGCTCTTTAGAGGAAACGATGAAAATCAGCGTAGTCCGCGTGGACTTCCCGGAGTTTTCCGCGGCTTATGAGGCTACGGATGTGGAGGAAGCTCGGGAAATTGCGGCGCGGTGGCGGAACCAGGCCCGAAAGATCGATATTCCCGAGCCGGAAGAGACGCTGGAAAAGTCCGCGCGGGTCTATCTGGCGCAACAACTCCTGCTGGAAAAACACCAAGCGACGGCTATTACGATCAATTGTCTAGGGGGGTTTTATGGGGGACATCTGGCAGGCTATCCGTGCTTGGGGTTCGTGGAGCTGAACAACGCGGGTCAGATTGGGGCGTGCGAAGCGGACCTCATTTCCACGGCAACGATGATGGCCGGATGGCATCTCGCCAATCGCCCCGGTTACATCTCGGATCCGGTGCTCGATAGTTCGAAACGCCAAATTATCTATGCCCATTGCGTGGCACCCACGAAGGTTTTGGGACCTCAGGGGCCGAAATGCGAGTTTGAAATTTTGACCCATAATGAGGATCGCAAAGGGGCGTCCGTCAGATCCCTTTTGCCGCTCGGTTACATGACGACAACCTGCGAGATCCACCCGGTGCGGAAAGAGATTTTGTGCCACCGTGGTGTTGCCGTAGAAAACGTCGATGAGGACCGAGGATGCCGCACCAAGCTGGCCGTCGAACCGTTAGGGGATTACGAGAAGCTCTACACGTACTGGGATCTTTACGGTTGGCACCGCGTGACCTTCTATGGGGATCTTTGGGAACCGTTGCAGGAACTGGCCAAGGCGTTGGGATTTGCGTTTGTGGCGGAGACATGATGCGGAAGTGCCGCGTGTGCGCTGCCGGCTTTTGCAGCCGTTCAGGGGGTTCTTTACGGAGTGCCTTAGGCTAGGTTGCCGGCAGTAGTTCTTTGTGGGGAGAGGCGACCGGTTGTGGGCAAAGCCGAAGTCTCCCGCATACGCGGGGGGAAGTCCCAAGCACCGGACGCGCGTGCAGCATTTCGTGCAAGCCTTCCGCACACACAGGGGGAAATCGGAAGAAGTGCTTTTGCTTGTGCAGGTACGGATCAATTCGCCCCGGGGGTGGGGTAGGTCTGATTTACGCGGGATGGATGACCCAAGATGATCGCTCCCGCCCTCAAGCGGGGGAAGATGTCGCATCTCTGGCACCGATCGCTGCGGCATGAATGAGTCCCGCGCTTAAGCGGGGAAGATGCTGCCTGCCGGTGCCGACGGTTGTGGTACAGCACTGCCCCCAAACGTGAAGAACGGTGGAATGAACGGGCCCTCGCGGCCGGAGGGGCGTATCAATCTTTGTCGAATCGCCACAGCCCCTCTTCGCGGGCAATGGCGACCGCTTGCCTATACTCTTCCCAGGTAATTGGTCGGGCAATCTGCGGGTATCGGGCTGCGTTGCCGGCCGGGCGGTATTGGGCCATGATGTTCACGTAAGTGTTAAGGGAGATTTCGCGGGCCAAAAACCGCATCAGTTCCCGGGTTCCCGCTAAGTTGTTCGGCATGACGAGATGCCGCACCAAAAGGCCGCGTTGCGCGATCCCTTTCGAATCGAGAACAAGGTCCCCCACCTGCCGATGCATCTCTTTCAGTGCGGCGCGGACCACCGCAGGATAGTCCGCCGCATGAGCGAGCTCGCCTGCCACCGCGGGATCGTCGAATTTGATGTCCGGCATGTAGATGTCGATGACGTCCTCAAGCAGGCGGAGGGTTTCCACTCGATCATAACCACCGGTATTGTACACCAGGGGGAGCCGTAGCCCTTGGCTAGCGGCAATTTCGACGGCTTCGAGAATCTGCGGCACGACGTGGGAAGGAGTCACGAAATTTATATTGTGACAACCCCGGCGCTGAAGCTGAAGCATCATCCGCGCAAGCTGCGATGCCGAAATCGGCTCGCCGTCTCCCAAATGGCTAATTTCGTAATTCTGACAGAAGACGCAGCGGAGGTTGCATTCGCAGAAAAAGATCGTGCCCGATCCTCCGTAGCCACGCAAACATCGTTCTTCGCCGAAATGGGCGAAAAAGCTGCTGACAAGCGCTTCGTAGCCGGTACGGCAAAAACCGGTTCCTTTCTCCGCAGTACGATCGGCGTGACAATCCCGCGGGCAGAGTGTGCATTCCTTCAGCATGGCCCGAGCAGTCTCGACCCGACGCCGCAGTTCGCCCGATTCCCACAGGGCAAGATAGCTCGGCACTTGCACAGAGTGCGGTTGGTTCATGGAATGGCTCCGGATACGAAAGCTGAGGTCCTTTTCCAACTTGCTGAGCTGTCTACGTCCCAAAAACGATAGTTAGTTCCTGTGATGATTCGCTTATCCATTCGCCCCGGGTAAACGTTCAGGAAGTGCCGTAGCAAAGCTTCCTTGAAAGCAGTTTACCAGAGTATTTTTTCTGCGTATGCCGCTGGCAGTGGGCTAGTTTGGCTTCCGGCATTTTGAGCGGGCGAATCTCGTGCCAGAATGGCTCCGGCTTGTTGCGTAGGTTCTTTGCGTAATGGAGCCGCAAACGTTTGTGGTTACCGCCAAGGGCGGAATACCGGCTACTCGGTCATGGCTTCATCTTCGCTTCGTTTGCGATTTTACTCGTTTAGGGCGAAGTTTTATGAATCTTATTCCGGGGCTTTTAAAAAAGTGAATGCCGCCCGTGCAAGCCGCAGTGGGGAGTTGCTCCATAATGCAAGGTGCAAATCACCCGTAGAGAATCGGGGCGGACGCAGGGGTTTAGGCGTTGGTTATGCGCCGATGCATTTTGATCGGCTTACCCAGGCAAGGCCCGTGGCGAGAAAAGTTAAAGCGGTGGAAAAGAGCACGAGGGGTAACTGCGGCATGGTAGGTTGCCGGGGGCCAAGGAGGCTGCTGGTGGAGCATGCTTTAGGAGTTCGACCCCACCCCGTGGTTACATTCTGAAGATGTGCCACCTCCCCCTGCCCTTTGCGGTTTGAAGTTTGTAAGCACCCAGAATAAGGCGTACTGAGCGGCCTCCGGCGCACATTGGGGTATTGGTCGCGCATCAGCCGGAGCCGCTACCGGTGATCGAGCTTCCCCTGGTAGTTTGGGGTTTGCCGCAAGTATTCGGAGCGGAGAACTAAAAGTAAAAGGGCTCATCTGTGGCCGAAGGATTGACGTTGGCCCCCGCGAGAGGTTACATTTCTTGCAACCGCTTGAAGCAGTTTCTGCAGACTGTCGGATGAGCAAGCACCATCTTGTCGGAGAGCCGGGCCATGTTCGTACTGGAAAGCTACCCGTTGGCGATCGCCTTTTGCGTGATCACGATGCTGTGCTGGGGATCGTGGGCAAACACTCAGAAGCTCGCCGGGCGTAATTGGCGATTCGAGCTCTATTATTGGGACTACGTGTTCGGGATGCTGCTGATGGCCATCATTTTCGCCTTCACCATGGGAAGCTTCGGTCAGGGAGGTCGCCCATTCCTGGAGGATTTGGGCCAAGCGTTGCCGGAAAACATCGCCTCGGCAGTGATCGGGGGAGCCGTGTTTAACATCGCTAACATCTTGTTGGTCGCTGCGATCGCTGTAGCGGGTATGGCAGTGGCTTTTCCGGTGGGGATTGGGACGGCACTGGTCTTGGGGGTCTTGGTGAATTATTGGTATGAGCCAAAGGGTAATCCGTGGATCCTATTTCCGGGGGTCGGATTGGTGACCGCAGCGATCATTCTCAATGCCGCGGCTTACTGGCGGCTTCCAGGGCAAACCCGAAGCGGCATTCTGCGGGGTTTGATCCTGGCAATCCTGTGCGGTTTATTGATGTCCTTCTTCTATCGCTTTGTAGCGGCATCGATGCCTCAGCCAGATCCGAAGGAATTCCTCGCTCTCCCGCCGGGTAAACTGAGTCCCTATACGGCGATGGTCTGTTTTTCCTTAGGAGTGCTGGCGAGTCAGTTGGCGTTCAACGTATCGAAGATTATCAGTTGGGCCACAAGCGAGCCGCTTCCTCCGGCGGAGTACTTTCGGGGAACGACGCGAGATCATCTTTGGGGGATTGTTGGCGGCATGATTTGGGCCGTGGGGATGACCTTTAGCATCATTGCCCTGGGAGTGGTGGGGGCGGCAATCTCGTACGGATTAGGACAAGGTGCTACGATGGTGGCGGCATTTTGGGGCGTTTTCATCTGGAAGGAATTTCGCGGTGCCCCTGCCGGGACAACCCCGTTGATTGCTGCCATGTTTGTCACTTACATCGTGGGCCTAGCCTTGGTGGCCAGCGCGACCGGCTAAGCTGAAGACCGTGGGTAGAATCGCGAAGGCGGATACATTGATCCTGGTGGCCCAACCGAGAAATCTCACTGGGTTCTAACCGCGAATTCCAGGGCGATTGATAAGATCTCGACTGTCGAGATACATACGGCCGTGCGTGAATTTGCTTGCTTTTTACTGGGGAAAAGATCGGCTGCTTGGTGGGGAAAAGATCGCCTTTTCCCGCGGTCCCCGGCGAGGGAGGCCCTAGCCCCCAAGGTTTGAAAACTCGCAGGCAGGAGTAGCCGTTAAATCGCACCTTGTTGGGGCGGGAAGTCATCCCATGGCAATCCGCTAGGCCCCCTGCTTTGGTCCGGGCAAAAAAAGCGGACACACCCTTTCTTTCGGACGATTCGCGACACCGACAGGGGCTGGGTTACCGAAAGCAGGCGGGTTCAAAGATCCGCCGGCTTTCCTGGCGGCCAATCTAAGAACAATAGGATAACAATAGGACGCGGAGTACCGGCAGCGGAAGGAATTCCCAGTTTCCGCGCTAAAGCAGCTTTGCTATTGCCATAAAGTAGTAACGCGGCTTGCAGGGATCGTGTTTGCCGGAAGAGTATGCCCTTTTGGCCATCACGTTGCTTGTGCCCTAGGGTAGGAAAAACACTTGCAGTTGTCGCGGGCCAAGGTGGGGCTGCGCGGTGGATGCGCTCAGTTCAGCGTCGGATCGGAGGGGAGACCTTTGAGCTTTACGGCCGACATCAAAATTTGTCGACCCACTTGGGTAGTAAGGCGGTGCCACATCTCGGATTCATCGCCGAAGACATCTTCGACGCTTGCCGGCAAAGTAAACCAAGCTCCTTGGCGGAGTTCTCGTTCCAACTGACCCTTCCCCCAGCCGGAGTGGCCAATGAAAAGCCGCAGGGGTTGCTTTTCACTTTCGACAAGTTTCTCTAAGTGGTCCCGTTGAGCGGAAAAGTAAAGGCCCGGCAAGATTTCGATTTCCGCGATGTCCGGGTGGGTGTGGATGGCCATGAGGGGGCCGCTCACCGGACCGCCGATATTCACGAGCTGTTCCAGCTTGCAAGTTCTCTTGGTTATGTGTTCCCACAATTCGCGGATCGAGCTACTGGCAATCCGGTTAACAACGACGCCGAACGCCCCCTCCTCGCTGTGGTGGATCATTAGGACCACCGTGCGGATAAAATTCGGATCGGTCAGGTAAGGGGATGCCACGAGAAAATGACCTTTCAGCGAATCCATGGGGGCATCCTCCTTAGTGGGCAACTTGAGCCTAGATGTTCCGCCCCAAAAGGGGCTAAGTGGATTCGACGTAGTGTCCTTTTGGGTTGGTTCGGCCGCCGGGTCGAAGGATCCACAGGGAACTTCCCTGGGCTTACGCGAAAATACATTTTTCTATCAGCCTTGCCCCGTGGCCAGTAGATTGATTGCTATTTTTCTCCGATGTATTATACGTGAAAGCCGCAACAGTTGCCGTACTTTCACCCGCAGAAAATTTCCCGCCTGATTCTCTGACCACAGGGAGAAAACAGCAATCTTTCCCGAAGGTAGATGCTAAAGGACGACTAACCCCCCAATGCCACTTTCACAAATCAGCTTTTTCGCGGGGGGCCCGTGGAGCACCGCTGATTTGGGTCGCGTCGCTCACGGTCGGCTTACCTCGTGGCTGATGTGCCGGTGCAAAATTGTGATGGTCGCTAATCTGGGAAGATGAAAGGGGACGTGGAAGGCGTTAATGAGCTCGTGATACTGAGACGAGCTCCAAATTCTGAGCTCGAGATTCGTGGAAACCCGGAGCCATTACCCCGAGATTGATCTCGGTATACCCGGAATGTGAGCCTCGGATTTTTAAATTGGTTTTTTGGTTATGTCGGGGCAAGGTTTCTGAAAAGCGTTACCGCTTTGATCTTCGTGAGCGTTTTCGGATTGATCTTCGTGAAAGTTATCGGATGATTCTTCGTTGAAGCATACAGGAGCGAAAAACGGTGAACACGATGAGGCGTTTTTTCCCCCAACAAGCTGCGGGCGGAGCCTGGTTTTTTACCGCAGTTTGTTTGGCATTGATCCTAACTTCGTGGCCTTGTTGGGCGGAAAGCTGGAAAGCGGGCGTGGCCCGGGCCAAGATCACGCCGGAGCCGGGCATGTGGATGGCCGGCTATGCGCTTCGCGATCATCCGGCAGAGGGGACCCTTCAGGATTTGTGGATCAAGGCTCTGGGGGTCGAGGATGGCCGCGGTTGTCGGGCGGTGGTCGTCACGTGTGATTTCTTGGGGTTTACGAGGGCATTGAGCGAGGAAATTGCCGCCCAGATCGAGAAACGCTTCGCGGTCCCCCGCGCCAATTTGATGTTTACGGCAAGCCATACGCATTGCGGGCCGGTGATCGAAGGGGCTTTGTACGATATTTATCCGCTAGACGAAACCCAGCGAAGGCTCATCACTGAATACACGCGGCAATTATCTCGAACGGCGATCGATGTGATCGCGGCTGCGTTGGGCTCGATGGAGGAAGTAGAACTTTGGGCGGGAGAGGGCCGGGCCGAGTTTGCTGTCAATCGCCGAAATAATCGAGAGGTGGACGTGCCCGCTATGCGAGAAGCGGGTCGGCCACTGGTGGGTCCCAGTGATTTTCGGGTACCCGTCCTGTGCGTTCGGAGCAGAGATGGCCGTGCGAAGGCGCTCGTTTTCGGTTATGCCTGTCATGCGACGGTTCTCAGTTTTTATCAGTGGTGTGGCGACTATCCGGGGTTTGCGCAAGAAAATTTGGAGTCGCGGCTGCCGGGGGTAACCGCGATGTTCTACACCGGCTGCGGGGCGGATCAAAACGCCCTGCCCCGTCGCACCGTGGAATTGGCTCAAGTATATGGTCGGCAATTGGCCGACGCGGTGGCGGCGGTGTTGGAGCGGCCAATGCGTCCAGTAAGCCCGCGATTGAGTACGAGTTTTGAGCGAATCCGGCTGGATTACGAGGTGGTGGACCGCGAGTATTTGGAAAAGTCAAGAGCCCAAGGCGGATATATTGGGCGATGGGCCGAGCGATTGCTTGGTCAATTGGCGGCCGGTGCGGTGTTTGCAAATTCGTATGAATATCCGGTGCAAGTTTGGCTCCTCGGAGAAGATCAGTGGTGGATCGCTTTGGGCGGGGAGGTTGTCGTCGATTATTCGCTGCGGTTAGTCGAAAAGTACGGACCGAGCACGTGGGTTGCCGGCTATTCGAATGATGTCATGGCGTATATCCCGTCTCGGCGCGTTTGGGAAGAGGGTGGATATGAATCCGGCGCTTTTACGGTTTATGGACTGCCGGCGAAGCGGTGGACTAACGACATTGAAGAGCGCATTTACGCGGCCATTGCGGCGGGTATGGAGCAATGTCGACAACTGACCGCTTGTTCGGCGACGGTCGGAAGCGCGGGCCAAGCTCGGTGAGTCGCGCAGGGTCATACAGGCGGATGAGCATCAAGACGGCCTAATACAAGGAGCGAGGCGATGAATCGGCGAATTTCGCGGCGGGTTTGCCTAAAGGGAATCGTCGTCGCAGGGGTGGTGATCGCACCGTCGGGAAGTGCCCGGAGTTACTCGGCGAATGAGAAGGTCAATATCGGGATCATCGGGGCCGGTGGGCGTGGGTCGGCCAATACCCAGGGAGTGGCCCGTGAAAACATCGTGACTTTGTGCGATGTGGATCGGGGGCATTTGGCGGCCGCAGCCCGCCGATTCCCATCTGCCAAAACATACACCGATTTCCGCAAGCTCCTCGATGAGGAAAAGTCGTTGGATGCGGTGGTGGTGAGCACCCCGGACCACACGCACGCGGTTGCCAGCATTCGGGCGATGCGTCGGGGGCTGCACTGCTTTTGCGAAAAACCCTTAACCCACAATGTCCGCGAGGCTCGGTTGATGGCCGAGGTTGCTGTGGAGAAAAAGCTTTCCACGCACATGGGGACCGGCTCGCGTGGGGATGAAAGCACGGTTCGCACGGTGGAAATTATCCGCGCGGGTGAACTGGGAGAGGTCACCGAGGCCCACTTCTGGACCAATCGGCCGATTTGGCCACAGGGTTTCGATCGGCCGCCTGGCGAGGATCCCGTTCCGGAGAATTTGGATTGGGAAGGATTTATCGGGCCGGCAGCGATGCGTCCTTTTAAGGGGCGGTGGCCGCAGGGGCATCCGGTTTATCAATTACCTCCCCCCCAGCGTCATGCGAATGTTTATCATCCGTTTGTTTGGCGCGGCTGGTGGGATTTTGGGACCGGGGCACTCGGGGATATCGCACCCCACATGTGGTCGTCGATTTATTGGGGGCTAGATCTAAAGGCTCCGCGCTCGGTGGAAATTGTGGACGTTTCGGGCCCAGTGACGGAGATGTTTCCTGCTTGGAGCATCCTCAAATTCAATTTTCCCGTGCCCGGGACCGACCGCATGGTTGCCGTGTATTGGTATGACGGCGGCAAAACACCCTCGCCCGACCTGGTGAGGATGCAGAATGTACCAGACGGTGGGTGGATCATCGTCGGCACAAAAGGAATTCTGGGTATGGGGAATAAGTCGCCCAATGCCTTTCCGAACATTCCGCGGACGTTGCGTCGTTACGGCGACATGTACGAAGAATGGCTGGCCGGCATCAAATCCTCCGACCCGGAGCGGCCGAGCTGCCCATTTAGCTACGCCGGTCCTCTGACCGAAGCCTATTTGTTGGGAAATATCGCGCTTAAGGTCGGTCAAACGATCGAGTGGGATGCGGAGGCGTTCCGCATCACGAATTGCCCAGAAGCCAACCAATATCTGACCCGTGAGTATCGCAAAGGCTGGGAGCTCTAAGCGGGATTCTGGTCCGGGTCTGTGGTTGAATTCTCCGGGGGTTTATTCTGAGGAAGAAGTCTTTGTGAATCTTTGAAACTTTAAAGAGGTTTAACGGGAAAAGCTTTGCCGGTTGTCTCCGGTGATTACCCTGCCGTAAAGCGCACGCGTTTTTGGGGTCTTGCCCAGAGAGGTCCGGGGTACTACTCGCCACGGATTGTTGCATCTGCTCGAAATTCAAAACCGCACGGCAACCCGCTGCTGCGGCGCAGCATATGCCGCTTCCTGAATGGGATCGGGTCTTTTGATCCGAATGGAAGGTTCAACCTGCTCAGTTAGGCACGAGTAAGGGTGTCTGGGAACTCAGAGCACGTTGAGGATCGAGCCGAGTGACCGTTTCGTTTCTCTTGAGGACGGCGATCGGCCAATCAGGGATTTGCGGCTTCGTTTTCGGCCCGGTACCGGAAATTGGGCGTTCGGCTTGTTGGAAGATCAATCTTCGCTTACGTTTCCTTGATTCGGACCGTTGTTGCGGCACACTTTTGTGTTTACGTACGAAACATAAGCCAACATCAATATTTCACTTAGGTCAATTCAATTCAACTCTGGGATAGGCTGAGGGATGAGTGGGTAAATCCTGTTGCTCAAATTTGCGTAGCAGAATCCTCCTTGCCAAACGCAAGCGTAAAAGCTTGACGGAAAAAGTCGAAAAAACCTTGCTTAACCGGGCATAAATGTGTCAACGGGATTGGATAAAGCCGGCGAGCTGAGTGTTCGAATTGGCTTGGTTAGATAGGCAAAGATTTGTGGCCAGGGAAAAGCAAGAAGCGAACGACCGTATGCGAACGGGTTGAGATTCCCGGAATGAATCGCGATTGGAAAGATCTAGAGGAACGAAGCATGACAACCTTTGGGCACAAGATTTTGGGAACCGCGGGCTTTGTCTTTCTGGTTAACTGGGTCATGGGGATCTCGTTATTTTTCCCCAATTGGACCTGGGTCCTCGCTGAAGAATCGCTGCCTCCGTTAGAGGCGGGTTTCGTCCGGCTGGATAATGGCCGTGATTTGGAGGGATGGTATCCGGTGCGGTTCTGGGGTATTCCAAGCGACGACTACTCCGGCTGGAGTGTTGTGGATGGGGCCATCCACCTGGAGTGCGCGCAAGCCAGATTCAATTTGTTCAGTAAACACAAGTTCAGTAGGAATTGCATCATTCGGCTCCAGTATCGGGCAAGTCGAGGAGCGGATTCCGGTGTGTTTATCCACGGCAATCAGTTTCAGGTGCGGGATTATCCCCATTCCTACCCCGATACCCAGCGATATGCCCCGTATGCAAAACCCCATGACCAGTGGAATGAGTTGGAGTTCGATATCACCGAGGGTATAGCGGTGGTGCGCCTGAATGGGCACGTGATTGAGAAGAAATGGCGGATCGGTGATCGCCCCGATTTAGGCCTGGGTTTACAGCGGGAAGTTGGTAACTTCGACTTCCGCTTCATCCGCGTGGCGGAAAAAGAGGAGCTCAAAAAGCTTGGACAATAAAGAATGTGAGGCTGTCCCCCTCTGAGAGCGGCTTTCCCCCTGAAGAGCCGAGTATCTTTTCAAGTTCAAACGGCGAGTAAAGACCCTCAACAGAACATTTGTGGGTCATATGTTTGTGGAGTGTATTTGTGCGGTATAGGTTTAAGGGGCTTGGCAATTGCCGAGTAACATATGGGTTTTGGCAACTGCCGACTAACAAATCGGACTCGACAATTGCCGAGCAAGCTATTGGGAAGATTGTGCGGAAGCTTTGAGCTATGGATCGAACCGGAGATTGCACCCTCATGTCTGGAGTGGCAATTATCTTGCTTGCGCTATTCTGGGGGTTTTTCGGCGGGATTACCCTATGTTTGAGTGCGGACACGGCAGCTTCGTCACCGGGAACTGAGCTGCCCAATGTGCTGCTGATTATCGGGGACGATCAAGGGTGGACGGACTTCGGCTTCATGGGACATCCCATTGTTCAGACGCCTCATCTTGATCGCCTCGCCTCAGAAGGGCTGCTTTTCACCCGCGGGTATGTGCCGTCGAGCTTGTGCCGGCCGAGCTTGGCGACGATTGTGACGGGCTTATTTCCCCATCAGCATAAGTTAACGACGAATGACCCCCCGGATGGTTTGCCCCGGGCGGAGACCTTAAGGCTTCGCGAAGCGCAGATTCGTTACATCGAGCAAGTGCCCACGTTGCCGCGTCTTCTGGCACGAAAGGGATACCTCAGCTTACAAACCGGCAAATGGTGGGAAGGACACTACCGACGGGGTGGTTTTACCCACGGGATGACCCACGGAGATCCCAGCCGTGGTGGTCGTCACGGGGATGAAGGGCTGAAGATTGGCCGCGAGGGTCTACGGCCGATTTTCGAGTTCATCGAGCAAGCCGGCGGCAAGCCGTGGTTTATTTGGTATGCGCCTTTCTTGCCTCATACCCCGCATAATCCGCCGGCTGATTTGCTGGGAAAGTACCGTCAAAAGACCGATTCTCTTTTCGTGGCTCGATACTGGGCCATGTGCGAGTGGTTTGACCACACCTGTGGCGAACTGATTGAATATTTGGAGCGAAAGGGGTTATCGCGGAATACGCTTGTGGTTTTCTGCGTCGATAACGGCTGGATTCAGGACCCGGCATCAAACAATTTTGCTCCGAAGTCCAAGAGGTCGCAGTACGACGGCGGCATTCGGACCCCAATCATTCTGCGTTGGCCCGGGGTAATTCCCCCGGCTCGGGACGAGAGTACCCCGGTTTCTTCCGTTGATTTGGCACCGACCATTCTCCGTGTTTGTAGCGGTGAGCCCACGGCGGATATGCCGGGGATCAATCTGTTTGACCCCGCAGCTCGGGCGGAAAGAAGCGCGGTTTTTGGGGAGGTATTCCTGCACAGCGCTTTGGATATTCACGACCCGGTCAAGAACCTCATGTACCGGTGGTGTGTGGACGGCTGGTGGAAACTCATCGTACCGCATGCCCCGAATGTGCCCGCAGGAAAAATTGAACTTTACGACTTGAAAAATGACCCGCATGAGACGGTTAATCTTGCCGTGGAAAAGCCGCAGATTATGGAGCAGCTGCGGGTTCGGTTGGAAAAGTGGTGGGCAGTGCCGTAAAGTGCGGCCGTGACCGGAAATTTGCCTTAATGTGAACCCAAACGTGTGCCCTCAAAGTTCGAGATCGTATTCGACGCAGTCATCCATTTTTGCCTTTGGCTTGATGTGAACCCAAAGGTCTGCACTGGAGGAGTGTCTTACTGGGCACTGAAGGCGCGGCTTGCGAGCACGAGATGCGCAGCGGAGAAAGAATCGCTTATCTCCGAGTGTGTTCTGCGGGTTGACTTCGCCGATTGATTCCGAGGAAATTCTGCGGGTTTCTGCGGGTCGGTACCAGCTCGCTAAGACGCGGACAAATTGCACACGTCTTAACTACGGCTTTTTGCACCCGTCTCAACTACAGCTATTCCGGCAGCACGACGGTTTGCAATAGATCCAAAATGAGCAGTGGGTACTTGCCGCGAACTACAATCCGCGTTGGCACCGGTTACCGGACTTAAGGCAAAAATACGGCGATGGGCACCCGCGTGTTTTGTTCCACTGTTTGTGCGATCCACTGGATTTCAGGTGCATCCAGAGGGGTGACGAAGCTTTCTGCCGGCCTACGTGCCACGGTATAAATCTGAACAAGCTTGATCTTGCCCCCGGCAGAAAGAATCTCGTTTAAACGGTCGCAATAGGCCTGGAGTTCGCCCGCCGAGGGAGGTTGCCCGTGGATTCGCATGAAAAGGGACTGAATCACAACGGGGCGTTCTCGGGCGGCCTGCGTGATGTTTTCCAAGATGAGTGAAAACTTGATATTCGCGCGAGCCACAAGCCGGTAATACTCCTCGGTGCCTGCGTCGAGTTTGGCCCAGATTTCCCCGTTGTTGGCATCGAGAATCCGCAGGCCTTTCCGCACGTTCTCCCGATGAAATAGACTTGCGTTAGTGATCAGGACTAGCTTCAGTTCGGTCAACCCGCGGTTTGCCCGAGCGTTGGCCGCCAGTTGTACGGCTTCGACAAATTGCGGGCAACTGGTGGGCTCGCCATCGCCGCTGAAAGCGATGTCGCGTGCCGCGCGTAAGGTCGCAGGTACCTCCCGGAAATTTGGGTGTTGAAATAACTGGCCCGAAAGGACCGATTCGAGCATGTCGTCCAGTTCTGCTTTTAGCCGCGGCAAGACCACAGCGCGACGGGAGGGGGAGCCGCGGCGGTCAACCTGACAGTAGATGCAATCGAAGTTGCAGATCCGATCCGGATTGAGATTCACCCCAATGGAAACTCCCCCCGCTCGACGGCTTACCACGGGGTAAACGTACCAGTTCTCCTCGAAATTGCGAGGATGAAGCAAAAAGTAGCGCCGAAGGGCTGATTTTTCAGCCGATCTATCCATCGGAGAACCTGAAACTTTTCCGGATCCTGGAGTCTGCGAAAATTGATCTTTCGGCCAAACGACTAACTCCGCACTTATAACGACTAATTTCGCAATGAAATTCTACGCTTTCTTTCGGTAGATTTCCCGCAACCACGTTTCAAGTGAGATCGAATCCTCGCTCAAATGATTGACATGATCGCGAGGCCGGCAAGCCTGCGGGGTGCTTGGAAGTTTGAACCCCGCAAAATACCAATTTGCCAAGAGGTGAGAAAAACATCCCCGCAAGACGCGCTTGAGAGAAAAGCAGAGAAAGATTCAGAGTTATTTCCCGCCTGCGGGTAAGCAGCGAACTTTACGGAAGCTGATTGCCCATCAGCTTCGCTAACCAGATTAGACCCCTCCCCCTGGCAATCGTATGCTCCCGCCCCTTAAGCCCGACGCAGGACCGTGAATTCGTCCAAGGTGATTACTGTCAATTCCCCGTCCGGCAGTTCGAGTAGAATGACGTCGCTAAAGACCTCATCGTCCTCTGCCCGAGCGAAATGCAGTCCGTGGCGCTGTCGTTCCGTTCTTACGACGGTTCCAACCGTTTTCACTTTCCAACTTTTTGTGCCGACCGTTACCAGATGTTCCACCTCGATGCGATCCCCCGGCTTAAGTTCCTCGAATCGCGTCTCCAACGAAGCGTTGTCTGCTGCCATGCTTGTGCCTCCTCGGTGAGGGTTCCTGATTCCAATTTTAGCGAAATCCCCCGGAGTTTTAATGTCAAAAACGCTTCGAGCTGTCGAAACTGGGTTGCCGAGTCAATCCGCCCCCGGGGTGCCCAGTCTAAGCTAAGCACGAGGAGATTTTCCAAAGCAGCTTAAAGCGATAGCACGATGGAAAGTGGAGGAAAACAGCCGCTAAAAGCTCGTCAGGCTGCCGACGGCTTGCGGCGCAATTGCCGCCTCTCGCGATGGATCCGACCGACTTCGAAAGCGTGACCAAACCGCCGAGGCTGACTGGCCCAAAAATATTGCAATTTGTCACATTTTATGCGCGATCAGCGGGGAGCTTGGGCGCCCGTAGTTTAAACCGCTTTGCCCCTCATTTTGTGGGGCGTGCGGAGATTTTTGGGGGCTATACGGAACCATTTTAGGGGGTTTAAGGAGGCATGATCATGGACTGGGGACAAAAGATCTTCCTTTCGCATACCGCGGCACCACCCGTGAGTTGCTCCAAAGCTGCCGGGGGTTTTCGGTGAGGACCGATGATCTGCCGATCGATCTCCCGACGGCGCTGATTTGTCAGCGATGATTGTTTGGTCACACTTCCTTCGCGTCGATCCACGACATCATCTTTCGCAGTTTTCGGCCTACCTGCTCAATCGGATGTTCTCGTTCCCGCCGACGCATTGCCTTAAAGGCCGGGGCATTGGCTTTATTTTCGAGAATCCACTCTTTGGCGAATTGCCCACTGCGAATTTCTTCCAGGATTCGCCACATTTCCTCTTTTGTTTTGTCGTTAATGATACGTGGGCCACGGGTGTAGTCGCCGTATTCTGCGGTATTCGAGACGCTATACCGCATATAACTCAGCCCACCCTGATAAAAAAGGTCTACAATCAGCTTCAGTTCATGGAGGCATTCGAAATAAGCCATTTCCGGTTGGTAACCGGCTTCTACCAAGACCTCGAAGGCGGTCTTGACCAAGGCACTTACTCCGCCGCAGAGAACCACCTGTTCGCCGAACAAATCGGTTTCGGTCTCTTCCGCGAAAGTCGTTTCGATGACGCCGGCTCGGGTGCCGCCGATTCCCTTGGCATATGCCAAGACAAGCTTGAGGGTTTCCTCCGTGGCATTCTCACCCAGTGCGACCAAACACGGCACACCGGCTCCGCGAACGAACTCCGATCGCAGGAGGTGTCCGGGCCCTTTCGGGGCAACGAGGGCCACGGCCACCCCGGGTGGGATATCAAACTGCCCATAGTGTACGTTAAAACCATGTGAACAAATGATCAATTTACCGGGAGCAAGATTCGGGCGGATCTGCGTACGGAACACATCTGCCTGAAGTTCGTCCGGGATTAAGATCGTAATGATATCCGCCTGCCGAACGACCTCTTCGGTGGCTTCCGGCTGAAACCCGTGCTGAACAGCGAGTTGGTAGTTTGCCGTTCCCGGGAGCTCTGCAACCAGGACACGAATGCCGCTATCGCGGAGGTTCTGGGCATGAGCATGTCCTTGGGAGCCGTAACCCAGAATTCCCACTGTTTTGCCCGACAAAAGCCCCAGATCCGCATCGTGATCGTAATAGATCTTAGCCGGCATTGTAGAAAGCTCCTTTCCGTTGACAGCTTGAAGACCCACTGATCCTGCGACTGATGATCCGTTTAATCTTTGAACCGTGTGTTTTTTGACGATGTAGGCCGATGGTTTCCGGCCACTAACTTTTTCTTGTTTCTCGCGATAGTGGCACCAACCTGGAAGTGCGAAGTTAAGTCGCCGACCTTGCGATCACTTTTTCCCGGCCTCCGACCTCAGAATCGTCGAAACGATACTCAGCTCTATGTCAGCCTAGTCCTCCCGAAAACTGCTCAAGTGAGAGAGCATTATGGTAGCCTAAGGCGGAAAGCGGGTAAACCCATTCGAGAGGGCGGTTCGGTCGGCCGGAGGTACACGCGCTTGGTCGGCTTCTCCTTGCGGGGCACAAGGGTCATTTCCGCGGTGACTCAAGCCGATCTAATTTCTCAAGTGCGAGGGTGGCGGTAATTCATGCTGGGCAGCCCGTAGCGCTAATTTCTGATCTCTTCAGGTGGGGGGTGCTGGCCTGGGAATAGGATGTGGGGGTTAAGGAAGTCAGCACGTTTTTGGAGACAAGTTGCATGGAAAATGGGACTAAAACGCTAGGAAACAATGCATCAGGAAAGAAGGCGTTAGCAAATAGGACCTTTAGAGATAAGGCGTTCGGAAATAAGGAGTTTGGAGACAAGGCTGATTTTCGGAAAGCGTAAGCGGCTGGCCAAGCCAGGATTTGACTCGTGGGCAAGGCGGGCGAAAATCCTCCGGTTCCGTGGAAAAAAAGAACGCAAAAAGAAAAGGATTTGTAGGAAGCTAACCCGGGCGGGCCCGATGGATATTGCCGGGGCAAATTCATTTTGGATGTGCGGGGAACAACTTGGGCACTGGGACCGTTGCCAGTGGTTTAAGCTCCTTTTTTATTTTCGTTTAAGCTGCTTTATCTCCGATAGTTCTGATTCGGATCTCCGATAGTTCAGGCTCGGCTCGGCCGGACGGATGAACACGGCATACGCAAGCCGATGAACGCAGCGTACGTAAACCACTCGGCGAACAGGCAGAGGGCTTTGCGTTGTTTAACTGCAAATGACCGCGGGTAAAAGTTGAAAAAGGGGTAACCCAATTAGAGAGATTGCCCGGTTTGGTCTACCGCCTAGCTCAACTCCCAGCCGGTTCCAAATCCTGACCATTGGGCGGGCCGACCTGACTTCCCGGACCCCGGATCAATGCAATTCGCCCAGTTCGGGCCAACTCGACGATCCCAAAGGGCCGCATCAATTCGATGAAAGCCTCGATCTTCTTTTCCGGTCCCGCGATTTCGATGATGACCGTCTCCGACGACACATCCACGATACGGCCCCTGAAGATGTCGGTCAGCTCGCGAATTTCGCTGCGTTTTCCGGCGGGTGCCTTTACTTTGATGAGCATGAGGTCGCGTTCGACGCAGTCCCGGGAGCTGATATCGTCTACCCGCACCACGGTCACGATCTTTTCCAGTTGCTTGCGAACTTGCTCTAAGACGGCATCGTCCCCCATCACCACGAAAGTCATCCGAGAAAGACGTGGGTCTTCTGTCTCCCCGACCGCTAAGCTGTCGATGTTGTACCCCCGCGAGGCCAACATCCCCGAGATATGTGAAAGAACACCGGGGACATTGTGAACTAGAGCTGACAAAATATGCCGCATCGCTATACCTCGTTTTGAAATCGTTGCGTCGATTGTGGAGCCTTCGGAAAGGGGGTTAAATCTATTGTCTCGTACAGTATAAGACAATCCCAGGTGCGGTACGGTTCGGTTTTTCGGAGGATGGATCGGCGTGAGGTATTAGAAAGGCGGAAACTCAGATCGTTCGAGATCTCAACCAACTACTCTCAGCGATTAACCTTTTTGAGAGGCTTGCGCCGGCTTGGCTCGCCGTTTTCCGGGCATGTGCAATCAATCTTAAGACGGGCCGACCGAGTATTTGGGTTCGCGGATGGAATTTGTCGAAGCAAACTCGGTCGGCTAACCCTTGTGCCTATTGCCGACAAAGTACGGGGTAACTCGGCCAACGATTGCAAGAGTTCCTCTCCAAGGCGTAGACGCTGGTCTCCCATTACTTAATGTTATCTTTCATAGTCAATGTAAGTAATACCAGGTAATTCATAGTCGATGTAAGCAATAGTAGATAATACCGGATAATATCCGGCGAACTGTGTGACCCACTTTATGGCCAAAAAACAATAAGCTTAGAAATTTTTTCCTTCGTTTCGATTGCTGTTGGTGTTTCGGTGCTTTTAATTCGCCTTTTCAATTCGCAAAAAAGGGCGGGGAAATCCGCAGAAAAGGCACGCATGGATGAAAAATTTGGTATGGCTCGAAATTAAAGCACGCAGGGATGAAAAATTTGGTATGCCTCAAAATTCTTACGATGCGCCGGGATGGCGGCATAATGGACTCAACCGCGAGGATGTTCAACACGCGGATTATCGCCCTCAACCAAAACCATAAACGGGTTTAGAAAACCGCGAGGAACCGGGCTCACAAAATCACAATCCATATGAGTTATTTACTGATCTTTGTGCCCAACTTGGGGTTTGAGATTCTTTGAGATTCTTATGGAAAAACTCGTAGAAAAAAACTTGCCGGCAGCTCGGTTTTAGGGTTAACGTGATAAGAATTATAAGCTTTATGATAACTATAAGAGTATTTCGGTCGCCCCCCTCTCTTTCTCTTCTTTTGGCGCTCCGTTCACCTATGCAAGTCGACTTCTTTGAGCAATTCGGATCTTTTCGTTTCGCAGAAAGATCAGAAAAAGGGGTGTCTTTCAAATCCCTGCAAGCGTAGTGCGCCGGCTCGCTTTGTCCATTCATGTTTCGTTTCCAAATCGGATGCGAATATCCGCATGCGTGGTACACCGGCACAGCGGGGTTTAAATTCAGCAGTTTCTCACGGGACATCTTCGCCCCAAATGGGCACACCAATGCCGCGGATCGGAAATCCGAGGCGTTTATCGGTCACTAAATTGATCAATGGTTGCCCGGTAAGCCAGCGCCGCAAATTGTGACAAAATAGCTCCGTTATATCGTCCGCTCGTCGGGCACTTTGGCCGCCCACGTGTGGCGTGATGATCACGTTCTCAAACTCCCAAAGCGGGCTTTCCGGGGGTAAAGGTTCAGGATCGGTCACGTCCATGACGGCGCCGGCAATCCATCGTTCTCGAAGGGCACGAACCAGCGCATCATGGACGACAAGCCCGCCGCGAGCCACATTAGCCAGAAGGCCTGTGGGTTTCATTCGTTGAAATCGCTCCTCGTTGAAAAGTCCCTGCGTACTCGGGTTGAGAGGAAGTGCGAGGATGACGATGTCGGACTCACGCAGGAGTTCGTCCAGGCAGTCTGCCGGCCAAAGGTGTTCCACCCAAGGGGGCTTATTCACGGGGAAAAGATCGGTAGCAAGGATCCGGGTCTTGAAGACGGAGAGCAACTGGGCCACTCGCCGCCCCACCCCGCCAAAACCGACAATCCCTACCGTTGAGTGGGTCAAATCGCGGGTGGGACGACGGACAAATTCCCGCTTCTGCTGGGCCCGGAAAAATACGGGTAAACTGCGGCACCAGGCCGTCAGGAGGGCGATCGTGTGCTCGGCCACTTGGTCGGCGAGCACGCCGGATGCGCTTGTGACAACAACGGGCGATTCAATCACGGAGGGGACAAGCACGTGGTCTAACCCGGCTGCGGAAGACTGCACCCATTTTAAACGGCCTTTAGCGACCACAGAGTCCCAGTCGATGGGGACCTTCGCATGGCCGAAGAAGATGTCGGCCGTGAAGATTTCCTCGGCGATTCGCTCCTGACCGGCATCGATAATCTTAGCCTCCGGAGCGATCTGCGAGATTTGCTGCTCGTGACGCGGTTCATGCGGATAGCATAGGACGATTCGCACGGTTAACCTCAAACTAATCAAAGCTGGCAGCTAAAACAAATTTCGCAAGTTGTAGGTGAGGCAACCCAAACTGTGCACGATCGGGCATGCCCTCAGGTTTCGAGGGCTCACGATGACGGTGAGTTCGTTTCGCCGATGCGCGTGAATGACCCGCGGGCTGCCTGGCTGAGGAGCGTTAAAGCATCCTCAACACCCTACCCCGTTACTACGATAACTGAGACGCAAAAAAGTTTCACGGGGCTAGGCTTGGCATTTGGCAAGCCGGGTCGGTGAATTCTGCGAGGTCCGCTACGGCGGTATGCCCTCGTGCGGCGGAGTGCCTACACACTTTCGAAAGCAAAACAAATAAATAAGGGTAAGCCTAGCAGGATTCAAATACCAGGTGCGCGGACGAATTCGAGGAGTGTTGCGGTTTGTCTTCCGGAATATTCGTATTCAAGCAGCTCTCCTCAGAATATGGTGTGGTTGCGGACTTGGCCAGCACAGGCGCCACATAAGAAGATCGCGAGGAAGAGCTAAGCCCGCCCGGGTGCGGGATGATCGCGGGCTACCCGGATTGGCTGGATTTAGGGTGAATAAGTGCTCGTGGATCAGTTTTCGGAGCGTAGAATACGCGGCTTTGTGGGCGAATCGTTGCGTGGGCAAGGGTTTGCGGGCATTCTGGTCCTGAGGATCCGGGTGCTAGATTGCAGGACTACCAACGATTAGAATATGTTGAGGAGTAAGATGTTGTGGCGAGCCCTACCCTGAGCGGTCGCCCCTCGAATGGTCGAGCCGCTGCCCGCCAGTTTTTTTCCCAGTTGGAGATTCGGTGCTCGCCTGCCGCCCGAGGTCCGTTTCAGCGGGCAGGCCGAGTCCAGGGTGCTAAGTCGGGTGAGTGTGTGGGAAAGGTTGAAGGTTTTTGGATTTGAAGGAGTCGTCCTTGAACGGCTTTGCTGCGCGAATCGGCCTAACTTCTGTTGTTCTGCTGGTATTACTGCGGATAAGCATCGGCTGGCACTTTCTTTATGAGGGTGTTTGGAAGCTGGTGCAGCCGGATTTCTCCGCGGAATCCTACCTGCTGGTGGCCAAGGGTCCGCTAGCGCCGATGTTTTATGCCATGGTTCCGGATTTGTACGGGCGTCAACGGCTGCAATCAATGTCAGCAAAGGGGACCGGCGATTCTGAGATTTCCGCGGAATGTTACCTAACGGCTTGGCGGTCTTTCAAGGACGAAGCCGTGAAATTTTACGCGATGGATGAAACTCAGCAGAAGGCCGCCGATGCATTGCTGAGTCAATACGAAACATCACTGAAGGAATACCTCCGGGATCATGGGTCGGCAATCCGCGGTTATTTCACCAGCTTGGAGCTTTTCGAGGCCCGCGAACGCGCTGGAACCAACGGCGCGATCCATGAGCAAGAGCGTTTGTGGCAGGAGCAGCGAAAACTTTGGGCCGAGGTGCGACAGTGGCTCGATGAGCTCGACGGCATGGGACGTGATTTTCAGGCGGGGATTTGGGCCCTACTGAACGAAGATCAGCAACAAAAAGGCTTACTGCGGCGGCCTGTGCATACGGCAGGGTTGCTGCCGATTCGTCTGCCTTTCGCTCAAACGTGGATGGAGTTGATCAATTTTTCGGTCAGTTGGGGGCTGACGGCTATTGGCATCTGTTTGATTGCCGGGCTATTCACGCGATTGGCGGCTTTGGGCGGGGCGGCGTTCTTGACTTTCATCATCATGACTCAGCCCCATTTGCCGAATATCTACCCATTGCCGCCCGAGGTGGTGGGCCACTTCTTGTTTGTGGATAAGAACTTCGTTGAGCTCGTGGCCCTGTTGGTGTTGGCAAGCACGGCCGTGGGGCAGTGGGGAGGCCTGGATTTCTTCGTGTACTGGTGGGTAGGCCGCCCGATTTTGCGTTGGATCGGTTGGGTTTCGGACGAGGCCCCAGTTCACCTGCACGCGGCGGATGCTGCTGCCCGAGTAAAATGATGTAGCTACCTGCAATCACACCCAATTGGTGCAGTGTGCGAGACTTGGCGCGAACCTACAAAATCAGCATCGTGAAAGCGGGGTGATTTTTATCCACAGCGGGCTTTGAAGTGAATAGATCGGTGTAATGGGCGTACAAATGCTTACCGCTGAGGTTGGGGAATCACGCTTCCGGGATAGATGCGATCAACTGGGTCGCGTGGTTAGGGTGTGGTTAAGGTGTGGCAAAATTAGCGATCATTTAGTTGCGAAAGATTCACCAAGGAACCTCGCGTAACAGGTTCACGAAGGTCGCTTTAGGAGTTTGATATGATGCACGAAGTTTGGGAGCCGCGAAACGATTTCTCCCGACGCGATTTCATTAAAGGTGGGCTGACCGCGGCTTTGGTCTCGGGCGGAAGCTTGGGGGCTTTCTATTTTGGATACGAGGCCACGTTGAGCCGCCCGGTACGGGTGGGGGTATTGGGAACGGGGGATGAGGGATCGGTTTTGATTGGGTCGATCAATCCGGAATATATTGAGGTGCAGGCGATAGCGGATGTGCGGCCATACAACATACATCGGGCCTTTCATGGGGATTGGTACAGCGAGGCGGCATGGAAGGCTCGTCCGGGGTTGCTAGCGAAGTATGGGTGGAAGACGGAGTCGGAAGCCCGGCGTCATGTGCGGGTGTATGGGGATTATCGGGAGTTACTGGAGGGGGAGCGAGGACGGATCGAGGGGGTGATTATAGCGTTGCCGTTATTTTTGCATGCTCCGGCGGCGATTGCGGCGATGAAGGCGGGGTTGCATGTATTGACGGAGAAGCTGATGGGGCACACGGTGGCCCAGTGTAAAGAGATGGCACGGGCGGCAAAGCTGGCGGGTAAGCACTTGGCCACAGGGCATCAGCGTCACTACAACATCCTGTATGCCGAAGCGGTGGACACGATCCGCCGCGGTTTGCTCGGGGACATTCATTTCATCCGTGGTCAGTGGCATCGGGGGAATTTGCCGGGCAACGATAGCTGGCAACCACCCATGCCAAAGGGGATCAAGCCTCAAGATCCTTTGGCCGATTCGCTGCAGCGGCAACTGCGGAGCTGGCGGGAAAAGCTTAAAGCAGCAAGGGGGCGGGAAATCGAGCTTTGGCGAAAGCGGGTGGCCCAGCTTGAGGCTCAAATCCGCGACGAAGTGCTGAAGGATTCCGCCGAAAAATTCGGTTACGAGTCGAAAGTTTACAAGGATGCCCAGGGGAATGCTCTCTGGGAAAGACCGGCTGCTGAGGAGCTGATCCGGTGGCGGCTTTGGGATCGCACTGGGGCTGGCTTGATGGCGGAGCTGGGAAGCCATCAGCTCGATGCTGCCAGCATCTTTATCGCGGCAACTCACGGGGGAGAAAAGCAGTATCCCTTGCAGGTGGTGGCCGCGGCTAATCGACCCATTTTCGGTGCGGATCGCGATGTGGAAAGCCATGTGGCTTGCGTGATCGATTTTCCGGCGCCGGGGTACGACCCTCGCGATCCGATTGCGGAACTTAAGCGAATTTCGGTCCAATACGCCTCGATTAACGGCAATGGCTTCGGCGGTTACGGCGAGATCGTTTTCGGAACAAAAGGGACGTTGATCCTCGAGCGGGAGCAGGTGAAACGGCTTTATTTGGACTCAGGCGGCACAACGGTAACCGCTACCGCCGGAGGGGGCCCTGCCCTAGATACCCTTGCCACCGCTCCGCAACAGGCGGCTGCCGGCGGGATGATGGGGCAAATGGCCGAAGTCAGCCGGGGCTATCGTGAAGAGTTGGAGCATTGGGCCTGGTGTATTCGCCGAAACCCGGATCTAGCCGATCCGGAGATCCAGCCGAAATGTCACCCGAAGGTGGCTTTGGCCGATGCGGTCATCGCTTTAGTCACCAACATGGCAGCTAGGCAAGGCACGAGTATTAAGTTCAAGAAAGAGTGGTTCGATCCCAATCGGGATGAAACACCGGAGGGTACGGTACCCGACATTTCACGATACGCGTAGTCTTTCCGGATATCCCTTCGTTTTTCTGATATTCGTTTCAAATACTCGGCGAGAGGACGGAAAGTGATTCTTGAGAATCTCGTGATTCTTGAGAATCTCGGAGGATAAAGAAAAGCGACTCTTAAGAATTTTTAGGGATAAAGATTTTTAGGGATAAAGAAGGAAGAATTTTTTGGGGACAGAGAAATAAGAATTTTTGGAGGGTAAAGAAATAAGAATTTTCGGAGCATAAAAAGATAAGAATTTTCGAATGAGAATTCTCGGAGGATCAAGCAAGAACGAAGACAACGAAAAGAAGTGACCGGTCGCGGAGGCTAAGAAAAAGGAAATGGGCTGGAGCACAGACCGACCAGTTTGGATGGGCGCCCAAATCTCGCGCGATGAGTGCAATCTCTCCATCGATCAATTCAATCGAACAATTAATGGATGCATATTGCGACGCGAAAAGTTGGTTGCTCAATCGATTCAACCTACGGGATACTGAAGGTGGAATAATCGTAGCTTACGGCGTAGGGATCGTAGTTTATCCCCGAGTGGGGCCGGACTCTCAGAGCGACCCATAGAGTAGCTCCCTACGTCGAGTAGTTCCTTAGCGCGGAAATTAGGGAGATATGAAAGGGCAGAGGACTGCCAAATAGGGGACAAATAAGGAAATAGATAGACTAAGCGGAAAAGCACAGTGGAGCAAAGCTCACTGGCGAACGACAAGTGAAAAGTTCCTTTGCGGGGGTTGCTGGTGATGGATTTGACGTCTGAACATAGGACGATCGGTAAGCAGAATTTTGCCGCGGCGGTTGCTAGCCCGCTCGTTCGGCGTGATTTCTTGTTGGGGGCGGTGCGGCAAGGGCTGAGTTCCGGGCGCGGTTTGGGGGTTTATTACTTCGGCTATGAACCCAACATCGAAAAGCCGGTACGGGTGGGGGTATTGGGAACGGGGGATGAGGGATCGGTTTTGATTGGGTCGATCAATCCGGAATATATTGAGGTGCAGGCGATAGCGGATGTGCGGCCATACAACATACATCGGGCCTTTCATGGGGATTGGTACAGCGAGGCGGCATGGAAGGCTCGTCCGGGGTTGCTAGCGAAGTATGGGTGGAAGACGGAGTCGGAAGCCCGGCGTCATGTGCGGGTGTATGGGGATTATCGGGAGTTACTGGAGGGGGAGCGAGGACGGATCGAGGGGGTGATTATAGCGTTGCCGTTATTTTTGCATGCTCCGGCGGCGATTGCGGCGATGAAGGCGGGGTTGCATGTATTGACGGAGAAGCTGATGGGGCACACGGTGGCCCAGTGTAAAGAGATGGCACGGGCGGCAAAGCTGGCGGGTAAGCACTTGGCCACAGGTCATCAACGTCACTATAGCATCCTGTATGACAACGCCCTGGAATTAGTCCGCAGAGGGCTGATTGGGTCTTTGCACTATATTCGGGCGCAGTGGCATCGGGGGAATTTGCCGGGCAACGATAGCTGGCAACCACCCTTACCGCGGGGGGCTAAACCGGACGATGCTTTGGCGGGCACCCTGGAGCGGGAATTGGCGGCGTGGGAAAAAAGGCTGGCTGAGCTCAGGAATAATCCAAAATCATCTCCGACCGAAATAGAGCTTTGGGAAAAACGGGTTGCTCAGAAACGGGCACAGCTGGACGACGAGTTGGTCGCCGAATCGGTCAAGAATTGGGGCTACGAGGATGCGGTGATTGCCGGGCAGTATCGTCGCCCGGCTATCGAGGAACTCATCCGGTGGCGGTTATGGCAGCGGACCGGTGGGGGATTAATGGCTGAGTTGGGGAGCCATCAATTAGATGCTGCCAGCCTGTTTATCGCTGCGGCTCATGGCGGTGTGAAGCAAAAGCCTTTGAGTGTGGCTGCTTTGGCCAATCGGCCGCTTTTCCCGCCCGATCGGGAAGTGGAAGATCATATCTACTGCATTTTTGAGTTCCCGGCACCCGGGTACGACGAAAACTCGGAGGTCGACCGTCTGAAACGAATTACCGTGGCCTATTCTTCAATCAACGGCAACGGTTGGGGAGGATACGGCGAAACGGTCTTCGGGACGGAAGGCACTTTGATTCTCGAACGCGAGAGCGAGGCTTCGCTGTATCGGACGCACGAAGTGGGCAGTTATGTTGAGATCCGAGGGACACCGGAAAAACCAAAGTTGGAAATCGTGGACATGCCGGATGAACCTTCGGTGGTTATCGGCCAACACGCCTTGCTGGAGGTGACCCGCGGCTATACGGAACAGCTCGAGCATTGGGCTTGGTGCATTCGGCGGAATCCGACGGCTTCGGACCCGGATGTTCGCCCGCGGTGTCATCCGGAGGTTGCCTTGGGGGATGCGGTCATCGCGCTAACGGCCAACTTGGCGGCTCGGCGGGGAGAGAGGATCGATTTCGATCCGGCTTGGTTCGAGCCGGATCTAGATCGAACTCCGGAGGGAATTGCTCCCGATTTAGCGCGTTACGCATGAGCTCTTTCGGTGTCTGCGATCACAATCCGGGAGCCGAATGCGTTTTTTCCCTCGGTATTGACGTTTTTTGGTATTGGGAGGCGTCGGCGTCACCGCAGCAATCTCGTTGGGAATGATGTCGTTGGGTACCGCTTGGTAAGCGGCTATGGTGGGAGGATTTCTTCGTTTCGGGACGTCCGTCATGGGTTGAAGCTTTTGCCCCGGGTAAGCGGTCTGCGGTCCGGGGAACGCTGAGCCGGCAGCACCGTGGGATTATCGACCTTTGAGACGTTGCTCCGATTGGCTCAAGGTTGCCGAAAACAATCGGCTTCGTCAAACGAGAAGTTCTTGCAGGCGTTACGTGCATAGTGTGGAAGCGGCCGAGAATTTGAACGCCAAAAACGGAGGACTGTTGGGATGAAACGCCGAGAGTTTGTATGGGCTGGTGCGGCGGCATTCGGGGCTTCGTTTTTCCCCATCGGTTGGAAGGCGGCGCTTGCCGGGTGGAATCCAGGTCGTAAAAAGGTCCTTTATTTCACGCGAAGTGCGGGATTTGAGCACTCGGTGGTACGTCGTGAAGGGGACCAACTGAGTCACTCCGAGGTAATTCTCACCGAACTGGGTCAGCGGGCCGGCTTCGATGTGACATGCACCAAAGACGGTCGGGTCTTCGACGAAGATCTGGGTCAGTTTGATCTCATTGCGTTTTACACCTCGGGGGATTTAACACGACCCGACAAGCTGGGCACTCCGCCGATGACCGCGGATGGCAAAAAACGACTTCTCGATGCCGTGGCGAATGGGAAGGGATTTATCGGTTTCCACGCTGCAACGGATACGTTCCATTCGCGCGGCAGCGAGATCGATCCGTTCATAGCGATGATTGGCGGCGAATTCATCGTTCACGGTAGGCAGCAGGAGGCCACTTTGCGGAACACGTCACCGCGCTTCCCGGGTATGGGGAATGTCGGTGAGACTTTGCGACTTATGGAGGAGTGGTACGCGCTCAAGAATTTTGCCAAGGACCTCCATGTCATTTTCGTCCAAGAGACGGAGGGCATGGTCGACGATTGCTATCAGCGGCCACCCTTCCCGGCGACCTGGGCCCGGATGCACGGAAAAGGGCGGGTGTGGTACAGCTCGTTGGGGCACCGCGAGGACATCTGGACCAACCCTTTGGTGCAGGAGATCTTTTTGGGAGCGATCGCTTGGGCCTTGGGAAACGTGGACGCCGACGTTTCGCCCAATATCGATCAGGTTACCCCATTGGCTCATCAATTAAAGCGGTAATCTGGGACTGAGGGCTTGCTCGCATTCGGCCTGTTGCCCGGCGGCCGAAGGGTCCCCGGTTTGCCAACATTGATCATGGGGTATATGGGTGATTACGGGGCGGATGCAATCGGGCATGTGTAGTAAGAAGCGGACCTGCATGTGCAGGGAAAGTGGGGGATCGGGTCGCGCCGGTTGCGGAAACCGAGGTATCCGCATACCGCAGTGAGGCATGCCCCGATAATAGCCGTAAAAACGTGGGATCTAACGCAAGGGAGACGCAAAGCGATCCTGTTTCCTCTCTGCGAAGGGGGCAATCCCGGTTGCAGGGGAAGACGTGCGGCAACGCTTTGGTCTCGGCGGTACCGGGGCTCATCAGCTTGGGATACGGGAAGGGCTGGTATCGTCTCGCTTGGCGTAAGAAGTACGTACGTTTTTTCGACATAAAGAGGGGTTTCCCCAATCTAAAAGCACAAATGGTTGAGCTTTCGTTATTTCGGGGCAAAGACGCGGGTGCGAATTTGCTTTCGTGGGCGATTGAACCCGATCTGGTGAGAAGGCAGCTCAGGCTTTCATTTCCATGGCTTTGATTTGCATTTGGCCTTAAGTATTCGCATTGAATCATAGGGCGATTATTTGGATGTGGCCTGATGGGGATCTTGATCTACTAGAGGTAAAGACATGAGTGCGCATCTCCGGCGGCTAGTTCAACGAATTCATGGCCTCGTGTTTATTTTGGGGGTCATGCAGCTGATCGCGGGGCATGGCCCGAGCGCTTCGGCAGAGCTGCTCTTGGAAGAACAGGAATTCGAAGAGCTTGTGGCCTCCGGCGCGCAGGCGCAGGTACTCGGTTCCGGATACGGATTTTCCGAAGGACCGGCGGCCGATGCGGAAGGCAATGTGTACTTTTCGGATGGGCGAAATGACTCCATCTACGTTTGGCGGCCAGATCGGGGGGTAGAACTTTTTGTTGCAGATAGCACTGATGCCAACGGCATGATGTTCAACCACGCAGGCGAATTACTTGTTTGCGAGGGGGCGGCCTACCGGATAGTCGCCTTCGATATTGAGAGCAAGCAGAAACGCATCTTGGTCGGAGCCGGAGCGCGGCAATTCAATGAACCCAACGATTTGGTGATCGACGAGGTCGGTGGAATCTACTTCTCGGATCCCAATTATCGGCATCGCGGTCAGGAAACCATCAAAAAGGAGATGGTGTATTACGTGGCCCCGAATGGAAGCGTGACGGTGGTTTCGGAAGTATGCCGGCGCCCCAATGGTGTGCTGCTTTCTGCGGATTCAAAAACCCTATGGGTCGCCGACAATGCGGAGCGAGTGATCTACCGGCATCGGGTCTTGGCTCCCGGCAAGCTGGCTGAGGCGGAGCGTTGGCTCGAGCTTGAGGCGCATCCGGATGGGATGACTCTCGATAGCCTCGGCAACTTGTATATCGCGTGTGGTCGGGCAGGTGTACTGATTTATAGTCCGGGCGGGAAAAAACTGGGGATGATCGATCAGCGGTTCGGCGTGCCGTATGCCTCGAACTGTTGTTTTGGTGGACCCGAGTTCCGAACCCTTTGTATTACTTCTCGCGATAAGTTCCTCGGCGTGCCTATGCGGGTAAAGGGTCATCTGCCTTGGCCAGCACGTAAGTAGTTCAAAAGACCCCGGCAAAATTTGCTGCGCGGCTGCGGCTTGCCTGGAATTCTGCCAATGGGCACCGCGCGGCGGAGTGTGGAACTCACTGCGGCGCTCCCTGGTTGCGATTCGCCTGAAGTTCTACCGATCGAGGAGCGGGCTGGGGGGTCGGCGCACGGCTACTCCCACCGCTTGCCGAGCAAGCGCGCAAGCTCTTTTTGGGTAAAAAGCAAGTAGCAAATCATCCCGAGGCCGACCTGCACCAAAAGCTCCCCCCACGCGGCAAGATTGATCTTTTCGAGAATGGTCACCCGCACGATCAGCACGATAAACGCCATGGCAAGCGCACTGCGTGCCGGGGGCCATAAGGTCTTTAGGAGGGCAATCCAGGAAATTTCGGCAATTCTTAGGACCATCGCCATATAAGGGGGCAGAATCACAAGACCGAGCGTACCGGTGTATGCCCACGCTAGCCCCCAAAGCGGTTCCTCCCAAAGGCTCCCCAGCGCAAGCCCTAAAACCATCATCGAACAAAGTAGGATTGCCATGGCGACGGCGGCCCGGGACAGAAGATCGGCTCGGCCAATCGCAGCCAATACCGTGCCCAACGATTGAACAAACCCTTGGCTGAGGATGGTGGTCGCCAGAATGGCCAGAATCGGGCCCGCCGCACGCCACTGCGATCCTCCCAGGACTTCGATGGCTTCCGGGGCTACGATCGCCAGACCCAGGCCCATCGGGAACATCGTCAGGCCGATAAAGTGGAAGAAGCCCAGGAGAAGCTCAGCGAATTTCTGTGGGTCGGCTTTCGAGCGCGAAAGTGCCGGCATCATGAAGGCACTTACCTGAGTCAGCACAAGTTGCACAGGTTTCGAAGCCAGGTTGAATGCCTGACTGAAGAGGGCCACGGCCGTAGTTCCCAGAATATGCCCGACGAGAATCTTATCGAAATGAGTAATCAGAAAAAACATGAGATTTCCCACCGTGCAATGTCCGCCGAAGGCGATCATTTGACGGGCTCCAACACCTCGCAGGCGTAGCCGGGGTCGCCACGGCTCATAAACCCAAGCCAAAGCGGCCAAGATCAAGAGTTCCAAGTAAAGTTGCAACACGAGGGCCCAAACCCCCCAACCGGCTAGCGCAACCCAAACGGCCGATGCTGCCGCGATGACCAGGGCAATAAGGCGGATAAGTGCCAAAGTAGGAAGCGAAAGTTGGCGGCGGAGCAAGGCGGTATGTTGCATTCCTACAGTCATGGTTAGCGGCAGGCCGGCTAGCGCCACGGTGACCGGTGTTAAGGTGGCCACTCCATAAAACCAGGCTACCCAGGGGGCTAGGACCACAAACACGAGGCCCATCATTAGGGCTAAAACCTGATGAATCCAGAAAAGGGCCGACACCTGATCCGCACTCAGTTCCTGCTGCTGAACCGTGGCCACATCAAGGCCCGAGCTGATCAAAATTCGAGCCAAGGCCAGCAAGGGGGCCACCATCGCGATCAATCCATAAGGTTCCAAACCTAGCAAACGATATAAAATCGCGAGGAATACGAGGTTGATCACCTGGGCTATGGTCTCGATGATGGCCACGATCCAGCCGCCTCGGCGGACCAGCGTGGGCACTTCTTCCGGCAGCGGGCCATTTAAATAGAGGCTTGCCGGTTGATCGATGGGCCATTGAGGGGCGGGTGCTTTCCAAGGAGATTGGTCTTGTTGGCTCACGGATCGGTCCTTTCGGCCCCCAAAGGCAACCACTTGTTTGCACCGCAGCCCGAATGTTTTACCGATACTTCCCATTTCGGCGAGTTTGAAACCATCCTCTCCATTTCCGCGTGTCGAAGAACATCATGGCTGGAACAAAGTAAGGCTAACGGTGGCCCTTATGAAAACCAGACTTACCTTCCAGTTGAAATTAGGGTGGCCTTTCTCCCAAAAAAACCTTTCTCCCAAAAAAATTGAATCCCTCAATAATACGATAGTATGCGAATCGGTTAAGAAAATACGCTACCGCAAAGGGCTTTGCCGTCCGCAAGACCGTGTGAACCATCCGCGGAATGCTTTCTGATGAGAGATTTCCCCGGACCGTTTAAGGCGCTGCCAAGAACTTCGGGAGGCGGCCGCCCCCGGGTGGCCCGATGCAGCAAATTGGTCGGCAAACCCCGCACGGCTTTTGCAGAGCTGGCCTTGCAGAGCGGCTCCCTGCTTCGGGGGGAGATCGTCTCCGAGATAGGATCGCAATCCTTTTACAAGTTGCTCGGCGCGACCAGGCGTGGGCAAGAAATTAAGCCAAAACCTAATAAGGCTTTCTTCTCCGCATCGACAGCCTGCTTTGGAAGCACTTAGGGGGATTGGACTCAAGGGAAGTTTGATCGGCTCTGGATGCCAACCGGTGCCCGAGGGTTCATTGGACCTGAATGATCTCGATATGTAACTGGATGACACCGGGTTGACCTTCAGCAGGTTGCGGCACAACGTAGGATTCAGGCTGAGCGGGATCCTGGGAAAATTTCTCAGGGGGAGTAAGCTGAAGCACTTCGTCCGCCGGGCAAAGGAGCTCATTTTCCAACGGTAACGGCTCGGCATGATCTAACCGTGCTGCGGTCGTGCCTTGTTGTGGGCTTTCGCCGCCCGGCAAAGGGGCAACCGTGGGCCGATTGTCTGCGGGAATCTCGGGGGCCTTTGCTGCGGGCCTATGTGAAAGAACCGTCCGGGGTGGCCCGACTTCACAATTTTCCGCAACCGCGCTTGCCGACTCTTGAATTTTGAGCGGCGGGGCCACTCGGGGGGTGATCTCGGAACTTGAACCCCGCCGTTGCAGCGGCTTTATTTGCAGAGGGGTTAACGGAGCGGTTTCCTCCGATAAAGGATGGGCCGACTGACTTCGGACAACATTCTGGCCCGATTGCCCCTGATTGCAAAAAGGGCTTTCACCCACTTCCTGACCCGGAAGGTGTGACGGGTTCGCAGGATAGTCGCCCCAGAAAACCACCAAGATCCGCGGCGAGAGGAAGCTTCGGATGGCTTCCTCGGCAACAAGGCACCAATATTGGGATTGTGCGCGACACCAGTCAAAAGGGGTGGCCGATGAAGCGCTAAGCGGATCAAAAATTCGAGGCAGCGAACAGATTTCGGGGAAGCTATCGATGGGGCGATGGCTTGTGAAGGTATTGATCCGCAAGACGTGGTCGGGCAGTGCGTAAGGGCCGGCGTAAACTCCAGGGGATATTTGAACCTGTGCAAAAAAGCATACCAACAAGCAGGTTAGGGAAGCCCGCGTGGCCTGCCTAACGAAAATCGGGCCGAAAACCAATCGCATGTTTTCCCCTTGTTCTTCCTACGCCGAGGATGAAGCAGCCTTGCTCCTGGACCCTGATTAGAGCGGGGCGATCAAGAGCGGGGCAATCAATAGATTGGGGCCATTCTAATTGGGTGGCTCGAATTCTCAACGAAAAACATTCGCCAAAAAAGAACGAAAAAACATCCGCGAAAAAAGCCCGTCCGCTGGTCGTACTCGGTATGTCTTTCGCTCCGAACCGACGTTATGCTGCTTCGCCTTGTGTTTCGGCCCCTAAAAAAGCCGAGCCAGCCGTCGAGGCTGACTCGGCTTAACGTATCACCCAGAGGGACGGTCGTTCGCAAGGCCGTGCGAGGTGGAGAGGAAACCCTCTCGCCACCGGAGGCTAATCCAAGAAGCCCGCCAGTTCTTGGCTGCGCGAAGGCTGCTGAAGTTTACGCACGGCTTTGGCCTCGATTTGCCGGATTCGCTCCCGCGTGACGCGGAAGATCTGCCCTACTTCCTCCAGGGTATAGCAGTATCCGTCGCCCAAGCCGTAACGTAACTTGATGATTTCCCTCTCTCGATAACTGAGCGTTTTGAGAACTTTGTTGATCTTGGCACGCAACATTTCGTGGCCGGCTTCTTGGGCGGGGTTCTCGGCATTGCGGTCGGGCAAAAGGTCGCCGAAGTGGCTATCGTCGGTGTTACCCACCGGACGATCGAGGCTAATGGGATAGCGATTCATAGCCAAGACCCGCCGGGCCTCCTCGATGTTTGTGCCGCTAGCCATGGCGGTTTCCTCAAGGGTCGGCTCGCGGCCTAACTCCTGCTGAAGCTGTCGCGCCACGGTGCGGACGCGCGACATGGTTTCCACCATGTGCACCGGAACACGGATCGTTCGGCTTTGATCGGCCACCGCACGGGTAATTGCCTGACGGATCCACCACGTTGCATAGGTGCAGAATTTAAAACCCCGCCGGTACTCGAATTTATCCACTGCCCGCATCAACCCCGCATTTCCTTCCTGGATGAGGTCGAGGAAGCTCAGGCCGCGGTTGCGGTACTTTTTGGCAATCGAAACCACAAGCCGGAGATTTCCCTCGGACAATCCTCGTTTCGCCTCCTGATACTGTTTGTACACCTCTTTGACGTACGCGACCCGGCTACGGAGACTTGTCGGTGTTTCTTGAGTCGCTTTGAGGATGTTGCGATACTCGATGATCCACGGCTGGCGTTCCTTGAACGGCCCACCGGCCCGCTGATGAACCTGAATGCGAGCTTTCAATTCGTCAACGCGGCGACTGAATTCCTCCAGAGTTTGGATCATCGGCTCCAGACGCTGGTTTCGCAGGCCCAATTCCTCCATCAACCGAACAGCACGCCGACGGCTCCGGTCCAACCTCCGCCATGCGGCCATCCGCTCGGGCCAGGGTCGGCTTTTACTCAACGCGATGCGATAATCTTGCCGATTCCGCTTTAGCAAAGCCTCCAGAGTTCGCAAATTGTGCGGTAGACGTCCGAGAATCTGCTTTTTCTCCAGGCGATCGGTCACCGACACCTGAACGGTGCGGTCGAACGGCAGATCGCCCTCGTGAACCCGCCGCAACGCCCGGACCGCTTGCTGCATCACGTAATCGCATTCCAGAAGCTTACGGCGAAATTGAGCACGCGTTTTTTCGATCTGCTTGGCGAGGGCGATCTCCTGCTGACGGGTCAGCAACGGGATTTCGCCCATCTGAGTTAAATACATCCGGACGGGATCGTCTGACCAGGTCTCCTCCTCACCCTCGGCCAGAAGATCGGTACTGAGGTCCAAATCGCCGGTCAGATCGACCTCCGGATCGGTGACCTCGGCCTCGAAATCCTCCAACAAAAAGTCTTCTTCGTCCGTTTCCTCAAGATCTAATTCCTCGAGGACCTCGGCGGTTTCGTCTTCGAATTCCAAAAGTGCGTCCGGATCGTACAAAGGCGACCTCCTCATGGTTCGTTACCCGAACTGCTCCTAAGTTCTTGCGTATCCAAAGTTCCTCAGATCTCCCAATCCTCTTGCCGGAAGATCCCTCCACGACCTGCCAATACCAGTTGCCAATACGACTTTAGGTGTTGACTTCAACAACCTGCTGATGCGGCCAAACATCAAAATCTTGTTCGGAACCGTTTCCAATAGGGCCAAACTGATTAACAGTTCCCCCAAAATCAAACGTAAGCACGTCTCTAAATCAACGAGGTTTGTTAGTCCTCCACATCTTTCGCTCAAACGGCTTTTCCCTAAGCTAACCCCCCTTTTTTCGCGGCATCTTGAGCTTTGTCGCGCCAAGGTCGGAATCGCTTCGGCCCAATCAAACATCATCCGGCGCCGAAGGCCCTGACCGCAAACCAACCGCTAAATGCGGTCAGCGGCAGGAAAAGTGCGGAAACGTCGAAAAGGCATGCGAGCGATGGCCTCAGACAGAACTCGACCCCCCGCGGCAAGGACCACAAGCCAAACGGCCACAAGACCGCGTGGGTCTTACCCGAGCGAGAGATTGTCTCATTGCCCGACGAATACCTGTACCTTCCCTGCCTCGGCGATGGCGAGCTACTGGACCCCACCCCCAGGCGATGCGCTGGCCCGGCTACCCGATCTTAATCGTCATTGTTACAACGATTCACCTCCTGAACGCTGCCAAAAACCCGAACTTCTAGACCGGTTTCGCTACCGTTCCCCACGCGCTTAACACCCCCAGATTAAACCACGCTTTGGACCGCTTCGTCTTCCCCAAGACCGTCGAGGCTGCCGCAGTGATCAGGGACCATTTTTTTGCGATGAGGGCCGCGATTGGCTCACGTGCCCTCCAACAGTGTGACTGCTGCACCGACGATGTCCCACCGATCTGTTGCGGCTAGCCCTCCGAACCGTTCGAAACACAAAAACCAAGCTTCAAAAAACAAAAACACCTCTTAATTCTTCAATCAATCAAATCTCTCCCGCGAAATCCGGTTTGGTGGAAGGTTGGTACATCGGCCCAAGCGCTCTCGGCTTGTCCAAACCACGCAGATACCACTTTGAAGGAGCGATTCCCCCTGATTAGGCAATGTTGGGGAGAGCGAAGTTGATTCTCCCCCACGGCCTCATCGCCGAGGCTGGTGTGGGTCAAGGGGATTAACCCATTAATTATACCCACCGCAAATTCTGTTTCTAGCAGGGGCAACAGAATTCTGCGAAAAAATGGCTTCTCTGGAGGTTGCAACCCAAGCACGCTTGAATTCAGTTTCCCAGATCGCCCAATCTCCCGAAATAGTAACAGGCCATCGCTGTTAATATGGATAATCTGCGATATATAGAAAAACTCTCAGAGATAGTTGCGGCCGTGGGTATCCCACCTATAAAATCGCGGCAGAAGATCGTGAAAACTGCGGCGAAGAGTCACGACCTATTTGGCACAGGTTCACGACTTAGGCGGAGTGATATCCGGGTCAAATACGATTCAGTAATTTTCACGGGTAATCCGCCTTTGCCCCTCGATTTGAATTCCTTGCCTATTTGGCTGTAGCGGAGAAAGTTCTTCCTTTTTTCTCAAGGGAAAAACGGGTAATCAAAGGGGCGAAGCAACGTTTGGAGCCGAAAGTGCCCCGGGCAAATCAAAGGAAGCCCCCTCAGGATCGAGCGAGAGCTTTGAAGGAAAATTCGGCTATCGGTTTCCTTAAGCCAGGAGCCATCGTCATGCCACTGCTGGGCGTAAATATCGATCACGTGGCCACCCTTCGGCAGGCACGGCGGACCTATGAGCCAGACCCGGTTTGGGCGGCAGCTTTGGCCGAGTTGGGTGGAGCGGATGGTATAACCATCCATTTGCGCGAGGACCGTCGCCACATTCAGGATCGGGATCTCCGGCTCCTCCGGGAGACCGTGACCGTGAAGCTCAACCTCGAAATGGCCTGCGCCGATGAGATCGTGGATATAGCCTCCCGGGTTCAACCGGATCAAGCCACGTTGGTTCCCGAACGCCGCGAAGAAGTCACCACCGAGGGGGGGTTAGACGTCGTTAATCATCGCCAGAAGGTGGCCGAGGTTATCGCGCGATTGAAGGACGCAGGTATTTCGGTCAGTCTTTTCCTGGATCCGGTTGCGCCTCAAATCGACGCAGCGGCAGAGTTAGGAGCTGATGCTGTGGAATTGCACACCGGGCAATACGCTTTGGCCCGCAAATCCGGGGAAAAGGCCCGCCAATTACAGCTCCTCTACGAAGCCGGGCGGCGGGTGCGCGAGCGCGGGCTTGTGCTCCATGCAGGACACGGGTTGAATTACCAAAATGTCATTCCCATTGCTCAAATGGAAGGAATGCATGAGCTTAATATCGGGCACAGCATTGTATCGCGAGCCGTTTTCGTGGGATTAGAACGTGCGGTCCGCGAGATGAAGCGTTTGGTTAGCGGACCGTGGCCGAATAACCATCAGTTTGTTGAGGATTGAGTGCTCATTTCCCGCGGCTGATTTTTGGTTAAGTACCCGCGCGGTTGGTTCCCCGGGTAGCAACGAAAGATCCCCGTTAAGCAAGCGATGATCTCTGTCAAGCAACCAAAGATTTAAAAAGACGTAACTTTCGTTTTTCTGGGCATCGTTGATGCGCCCGGCGTGGTGGGCTCCAGGGAAAAATCAAGCCAATCGGTTTAGGGCGACCCCATGCGATGGTCGGCTCGGGCAGGTGGCTGGGGCGCAGAGCGGAGGAGTGGCAGAATCAGCGGCAAGATCCGTGGGAAAATACAAAAGTTTTAGCGAGGAGTAGCATCGACATGCCAACACGTGCCGAGGCGTTTGCCGGACTATCGGTGGCCATGGTCACGCCGTTTCGCAACGGCGAAGTGGATTACGATACCCTCCGCAATCACGTGGAATTCCTCATTTCAGCCGGCGTGACGTGTTTGTGTCCGGTGGGAACCACGGGCGAATCTCCCACGCTTTCCCACGAGGAACACGAAGCGGTAATCGCCGCGGTAATCGAGGCGGCTGCCGGGCGCGTGAAAGTGATGCCCGGTACCGGTTCCAATAGCACGGCAGAAGCCCTGCGACTTACCCGGTTTGCCGCGCGTCATGGAGCCGATGCCGCGCTGGTGGTCGCCCCGTATTACAACCGCCCCACTCAGGAGGGGCTATATCAGCATTTCCGGACTTTGGCCGAGGCAGTAGACATCCCGATCTGTGTGTACAACATCCCCGGTCGAACCGGCCGAAATGTCGAACCGGAAACCATCATTCGGTTGGCCGAAATTTCCAATATCGCCATGGTCAAGGAGGCCAGCGGTTCCATGGACCAGGCCTCACAGATCATCGCATCCACGGACCTTACGATCCTCAGTGGGGACGATACTCTGACCTTACCGCTGATGGCGATCGGTGGCCGCGGCGTCATCTCGGTTGTCGGGAATCTTGTGCCCCGGGATATGAAGGCGATGATCGACGCTTTTGACTCGGGAAATCTGGCCGAAGCGCAGCACTGGCACCGGAAACTTTTCCCCCTCTGTCGCGACCTGCTTGGCTTGGCTTCCAATCCCATCCCGGTGAAAGCGGCCATGAAAATTTTGGGTCGGGACGCTGGTGAGCTGCGGATGCCACTGACACCCTTGGGGGAGGAAGGACTGATCAAACTGCGTCGGACCATGGCCGCCTATGGGTTGATCGAGGCCTGAGCTTTTACTTGCCTTTGTTGGCGAATCAGTGACCGGAGACGCCAAGGCCTCTTGATGGGATGGCCCGAAATTTGAAAAAAGCCCCGTATTCCGAGCCTGCATCCGGATTGGGCAGGTCTGCGAGGAAAAGTTTTGCGGACACTCTCGCGATACAAAGTAAGTATCTGTATCTGCGGCGTATCTCTATCTGCGTTAGTGGCCGGCCAACTGGGCCGAAATCTTGGTACCGACAAAATAGTTCATCGGCTCTCCAGTTCATAAACTCTTAGCTTTCCGAAATCGGCCTAGAGCTTGATCCGTACGAAACGGCTGCCAGGGAAAGCCCGCAACCCTTGCACCGGTATTTGACCCAGGAAAGATCAAGGAGAGGAGATCATGCACCGCAGCTTCTGCGAACCCGAACGACTTTTGGCGGCCATGCGGTTGAGCCTCTTGCACGGGGGGGCCTTTTTGGAAAGCCGACTGGCTCCTCGCGGGCCGATCATGCGCGAGCGCAATCTCAGCTACATTCACAAAGCCTGCTGGGGCTTGCATGCGGCCGGCTGGGATTCGGCGGTGATCGCGCGGCTATTGGACTGGGCTCGGAAGGAAGCTCTTCAACCCAATGGCGACTTCTATTTCCCGGATGAGCCCCCGGAATACAAAGATATGCAGCGGGTTTATCGGCCGCTGACTTTTCTCCGCGTCGCCGCCTGGATGGGACATCCTTTGGTAAGCGAGCCGGTGGTGATCGATCGCATTATGCAGTACCAGCATCCGGTGAGTGGCGGGGTGTTTCATTGGATCGGAGAGGATCCGGATCGGCCGGCTTATCCCCCGACGATCGGCGTGCTCAATACGACCTTTTTCGGGCAGTTGATGATCGCGCTGGGACGCTGGGAACCGGCCATTGCCGCCGGTAATTGGGTGGTACGTTGGATCCAAGCGAACGCCGAGCATATGCCGCGGGGACTCATCTATACGCAGATGACTCCCGAGGGCCAATTGGTCACTGAAGTATCCCGCAGTGACCGCATCGGCAAACTGGTAGACACGCACAACTACAAGCAAGAATTTTGGCAGGTCGGCACGGCGATCGCATTTCTCGCAGCCTTGTACCATGCCCTGCGGAGCCGCTGCGGGCAATCTCATACCCAAGCCCAAATTTTTCTGGATAGTGCTTTGAAGCTCCTGGAATTCGAGAGCACCATGCCCCTGGAGACCTATCTATGGCCCTCGAAATGCAAAGTGGGCTGGGGGGCCGGCGAATTGCTGCGAGTTTTGGTCCGCTACCAACTGGCCGATGAACCCACCGTGATCCTGACGTATCGGATCGCGGAGCGCGTGGCCATTTTCACCTTCATGGATGCCCAATTGGCCGACGGGGGTTGGCCGTGCATGCATTATCCGTTGGCGGCCGATATCCCGGAGATCGCTTTTAACTATCGGCCTGTCAAAGGACTCCTCTATGTGCCTGACCGCCGGATTGCAGAGTCGAAGACCATTTTCCTGCCTCGGGAGGAAATCACGGGCGAATTCCTCGGCGAGATGAGGGCGATCGAGCTCGGCGTTGCGGAGTGGTTGGCCGCTGGCCGGAAACCTGAGTCTGTGGCTCGCTGAATTCACCAGGTGTTTTGGCAAGCGAGTTCCGCAGGGTATGCCCTCCGCACATGGAGAGGGTTC